>ERZ825896.558-NODE-558-length-47937-cov-4.437367_pt1 | contig 47937 bp, 47 predicted proteins | sample MGYA00519858_ERZ825896 | MGnify/ENA primary metagenome ERZ825896 (study PRJEB31778, sample SAMEA3449214) | human gut metagenome | biome: human gut; feature: human-associated habitat; material: faeces | place: United Kingdom | collected 2010/2012 ... | reverse complement strand
TCACGGCAAACATTTGGACTGCCCCACCCTGCGGCTGACTAACCACCACGGATTGATGATTGCAGGGGAAGCTGCCTTAAGTAACTGGGATGCAGGCATGGATATGTACATTTACGGCAAACTGGGTAACTTGACCATGACAAAAGAGGGCATAAACGTTCTGATGACGAACCTGACGGGAAAGGTTCCTCCCATTTTGCAACGTTTGGACTATATTCGTTTTAACGGGGAAGCGGCGGGCTATCTGCATGATCTCACACTGACAGGCTTGTTCCATACAGGGGCAGGCATGGTGAAAACGGACGTGATGATGAGCATTGATGAACAAAGTATGAGCAGAACCTATTCGGGTAGTGTGGCGAGTGCAGACCTGGATTTGGGAAAATTACTTAATCAGGAAAAGAAATTCGGCAAGGTGGATTTCAATGTGGAACTGAAAGGTTTCAACTATAAGAACCGATATCCGGAATCATACATCAAAGGAATCATATCTTCCTTTGAATATAGTCAATATCAATATGAAAATATCATGTTGGATGGCGTATATAAGGACGGAGGCTTTAACGGGCGCTTATCCATGGACGACGCAAACGGTTCTGTCCAGATAGACGGTAATTTCAATGTTGCCAAAACAATCCCTGACTTTAACCTGAAGGCATCCGTAAAGAACCTGCGCCCTCACGACCTCCATCTGTCGGACAAATATGAGAATGCCAGTATTTCACTGGGCCTCACTGCTGATTTCACCGGCAAATCCATTGACGACATGAACGGGCGCATTTCATTGGACAGCCTGCAATTAAACGCTCCCGATGAAGGAGGGTGTTTCCTTGACAATCTGACTATTACAGCCGGACAGGTAAGCGGTGAAAAAGAGTTGCGCATAAATTCATCCTTCATGACAGCGGTGATACGAGGTGACTATTCCTACCACACCATTCCGGCCAGCGTGGTAAAGACGGTACAACGCTATATTCCGTCCTTACTGACTATAAAGGATAATATGCCTGAGCCTCACAATAACTTCCAGTTTGATATCTGCCTGGAAAATGCCGAAGTGCTATCCAAATTATTTCAGATTCCATTGGAATTATACCTGCCGGCATCTTTAAAAGGATATTTTAACGACGGCGAGGAAAAGTTGCACGTAGAAGGACATTTTCCGGAATTCAGATACAATGGAACACGTTATGATTCGGGCGTTTTATTTTGTGAGAATCCTTCTGACCGGTTCAAATGTTCACTGCGAGGCGGTATGCTGATGAAAAGTGGTGCAATGCTTAACTTCTCGGTGGAAGCCAATGCCAAAAACGATCATTTGGAAACAACAATTAACTGGGGGAACAATACTGATGTGACTTACGGTGGTAAATTTGCCGCCGATACCCGTTTCTTCAAAACGGAAGGTCCCCACCCTATTCTTCAGGCAGATATAAACATACAGCCCACAAAAGTAGTGCTGAATGATACGGTATGGAACATTCATCCCTCGCATATCGCCATAGATTCGGGACGCGTATTCATTGACAATTTCCTGTTTGAACATGAGGACCAATATTTAAGGATAGATGGTAAACTGACCAAGAAGGAAAGTGATTCCTGCCGGGTGGATTTGAGAAATATCAAGCTGGACTATGTACTGGATATTGTGCAGTTTGACGATGTAGAGTTCGGCGGACTTGTAACCGGAAAGGTTCATCTGAAAAGTGTCATGAAGAACCCGGTGATGCGGACCCGTCTGAATGTGCACAAATTCTGTCTGAACCGTTCTTTATTAGGAGAAGCCGACATTGCAGGTGTATGGGATAAGGAATTGGGCGGAGTACGACTGGATGCCCAAATAGCGGAAAAAGGAATTTCCTCCACTCATGTGACAGGGTATGTCTCTCCCAAGTTAAAAGGTCTTGATCTGTCGATTCGGGCAGATAGTACCAATCTGGGATTCTTACAACCTTTTATAGAAGGAATTTTCAGTGAAATAAATGGCCGTGTCAACGGAAATGTCCGTTTATATGGCGATTTCAAGCATTTGGATCTGGAAGGTGAAGTGAGGGCCAAAATGGATGCTAAAATTGATGTGTTGAACACCTATTTCCAAATCCGGGATGACTCCATACATATATCTTCGGGCAGTCTGGATTTCAGGAATGTAAAAGTCTATGACCGTGAGGGACATGACGGACTGGTAAATGGTTATCTGCATCACACAAAGCTGAAAAATCTGATGTACCATTTCAATATACGAGGCAACAACCTGTTGATGTACAATACCTACGAAGCCGGGAATATGCCTTTTTACGGAAAAGTATATGGTACAGGAAATGTGGTACTGGATGGTGGAAATAATGCGATGACAGTGGACGCTTCACTGACCACAGGCAACAATACCAGCTTCACTTATATAACCGGAGTAACCACGGAAGCAGCGAGCAATCAGTTTATCACTTTTGTAGACAAAACCCCCAAGCGCATTCACGATAATGTGGAAACCAATCTTTACCACCACTCTAATGTGCGTAAGACTAAAGAGGACGACGGACCTCCTATGGATCTCCGCATCAACATGTTGATAGAAGCAACTCCCAGCGCTACCATGAAAATTATCATGGATCCTGTAGCGGGAGATAATATTACAGCAACCGGAAATGGAAACCTGCAAGTGAATTTTTTCAATAAAGGTGATTTCCGTATGTTCGGTAGCTATGTCATAGATCAAGGTATGTATAAACTAAGCATGCAGGAAGTAATACGCAAGGACTTTACCTTGAAATCAGGTGGCACGGTGACTTTCTCAGGTGACCCTTATCAGGCGAATCTTGATTTACAGGCGGTATACACGGTTAATTCTGCTTCTTTAAGTGATTTGGTAGTAGATCCCTCGCGCAACCAAGGTACGGTGAAGGTAAACTGTCTGATGAATCTGACTGGAAATTTATCCAATCCGGATATTAAATTCGATTTGGAACTGCCCACTGTAAGCGAGGAAGACCGGGAATTGGTACGTAGTGCTACCAGTACGGAAGAACAAATGAATACACAGATTATTTATTTGCTGGGAATTGGTAAGTTCTACACCTATGATTATGCCAATAATGACCAATCCTCTAATGCGACCAGTTCTTTAGCCTTCAGTACACTTTCCGGTCAGCTGAACAATATGTTGTCCCAATGGATGGGCAATAAAAACTGGAATATAGGCGCCAACCTGAGTACCGGTGAAAAAGGTTGGACAGATGTGGAAGCAGAAGCTATGTTGTCCGGCAGGTTATTGAATAACAGGCTGATGATAAATGGAAACTTCGGCTATAAGGAGAATGTGATGGCAAATAGCAACTTCGTAGGAGACTTTGAAGCGATATGGTTATTGACAAAAAACGGAGATTTCCGTTTGAGAGGGTATAATCAGACCAATGACCGCTATTTTACTAAATCTACCCTGACCACTCAAGGAGTAGGTCTCATGTATAAAAAAGATTTCAATACTTGGGATGAACTGTTCCGCTGGTTCTTATGGAAAAGACGGAAAAGCTCGTTACAAAAACGAAGCGATGACTAATTAACCTATAAAGTTTATTTCATATCTTTGCGAAGTAAATTTAAAAATATGAATATGTCCTATTTACCCGCCGAATGGCATAAACAAAGTTTGATTCAACTAACGTGGCCCCATAAAGACACAGACTGGGCATACATGTTGGACGAAGTGAATGACTGTTTTCTTAAGATAGCTTATGAGGTTTTGAAACGTCAGAGTTTGTTGATTGTGGCTCCAGACCCCGATTCCATAAGAGATAGTATAGATAATTATGGAGCTGATATCCAAAAACTAGTCACATCAAAAATCAACACAAATGATACTTGGGCACGCGATCATGCTTTTATCACCCTGTTGAAAGAAGACGCTACTCCCCTGCTGCTGGATTTCTGTTTTAATGGCTGGGGAATGAAGTTTGCCGCAAATTATGATAACCAGATTAATAACGAACTGTATTTTCACCATCCTGTTCTGAAAGGTGAATATGTTTTCTGCCGGAATTTTATTTTAGAAGGAGGTTCCATAGAAAGTGATGGGAAAGGAAGCCTGCTGACTACAGAGCAATGTTTGCTGGCTAAAAACAGAAATGAAATGAACCGACAGGAAGTGGAGGATTTTCTAAAAGAAACATTTAACTTAAAACAGGTTCTATGGTTGAAACACGGTTATCTGGCAGGTGATGATACAGACAGCCATGTGGACACATTGGCACGTTTCTGTCCGGATGATACCATTGTGTATGTAAAGTGCACCAATGAAAAAGATGAACACTATAAGGAACTGGCAATGATGGAAGAAGAACTAAAAGCGTTCCGTACTTTGGACGGCAGGCCATACCGTCTGCTTCCGCTACCTATGGCAAGTGCTGTTTATGATGAGGAATATCATCGCTTGCCGGCAACTTATGCCAATTTCCTGATAATGAATGAAGCTGTGCTTTATCCTACTTATGCTGATTCTGTGAATGATATGCGCGCCAAAGAAGTATTGGCTGAAGCATTTCCCGGAAGAGAGATAGTAGGTATTGACTGCACTGCTTTAATAAAGCAACATGGCTCGCTGCATTGCGTCACCATGCAATATCCCGAAGGTGTATATTAATAAATATATGTATGAAAAGAACGATTAAAGTAGGAATTATCCAACAGACATGCACTAATGATATCCGTCACAATTTGAGCAAACTGCACCACAATATAGAACAGGTGGCGGCAGCAGGTGCACAGCTGGTTGTATTGCAGGAGTTGCACAACACCCCTTACTTCTGTCAGACAGAAGATACGGATATGTTTGATTTGGCAGAACCGGTTCCCGGTCCTTCTACCGGCTTCTACAGTGAGTTGGCTGCCGGATACGGTATTGTACTGGTTACTTCGTTATTCGAGAAGCGTGCTCCGGGGCTATATCACAATACAGCCGTCGTTTTTGACAAAGATGGCAGTATAGCAGGGAAATACCGCAAAATGCATATTCCCGATGATCCCGCCTATTATGAGAAATTCTATTTTACTCCCGGTGACCTGGGATTTGAACCTATTCAGACATCACTGGGAAAACTAGGTGTACAAGTCTGCTGGGACCAATGGTATCCCGAAGGTGCACGGCTGATGGCACTGAAAGGTGCTGAAATTCTTATATACCCTACAGCTATAGGTTGGGAAAGCACAGACACTCAAGAAGAGAAAATCCGTCAACTAGGTGCATGGGTAACCGTGCAGCGTGGACATGCCGTGGCAAACGGTCTGCCGGTTATCGCCGTGAACCGTGTAGGACATGAGCCCGATCCTTCCGGTCAGACTAATGGTATCCAATTTTGGGGTAATAGCTTCGTGGCAGGTCCTCAAGGAGAAATACTGGCACAAGCCAACAATATGGATGAAGAAAATATGGTAGTGGAACTGGATATGACCCGTAGTGAGAATGTTCGTCGCTGGTGGCCTTTCCTCCGTGACCGGCGTATTGATGAGTTTGAAAATCTAACCCGACGCTTTATAGATTAAATACAAACGTTATCGTTATATAAATTCACATATTCGTTAAACAATTCATGGTTAAGGCTGTTTTAGTTATCAGAATATTCAAAAGATATTATTGATTTACTAAACAGCTTAATTATGAAAAAAGTATTATTTTTAGCCGCATTGTTACTTGTTTGCTTCAGCGGAGTGACAAATGCACAAACCAGAAAACAAAGAGAAGACGCTAAACGCGAAGCATGGAAGAAAGAACGTCAGGAAAAGAAAGCCTTGGAAGCTCAGCAGGACTCTGTATCCTACGTCCAAGCAATTAATGCTTTAAAAAACGGTTCTTTTGTATTAGAAGCTGATAACGTTGTATTCCGTAATGGAATAATGCGTTTTGTTTCCTCTAACACGAATTATGTGGAAGTAAACGATGGGCAAGGTATTATTCAGACCGCCTTTACTAATTTTGTGTATAACTGGAGCCCGAACGGCTTGGGAGGTGTCACGGTTCAGGGAAATGTGAACGGAATAAGTATGCGCCAGGATAAAGACGGTAATGTGTACTATAATTATGGAATTAATGGGATTGCCGTTTCGGCCACCGTTTCCATTGTACTGACTGGCGGAACCAATCAGGCCAGTGTTACTATAAATCCAAATTTCTCAGGCAATACGCTGACAATGAACGGATATCTGGTTCCCTATAACGAAAGTAGTGTATTCCAAGGAACAACATGGTAATTCATTAAGAAGATATGAGAAAAAGGAATGGGCATTTTCACTACCCATTCCTTTTTATTTATTATTATAGCATTGGAAATGTTTCTTGTCTGCTCATAACATTAACCGAGGTTGTGATTCCAATTCCAATAAAAACCTTTTAGCGGACAGTCCGCCTCCATATCCTGTCAGCGAGTGATCACTACCGATCACACGATGGCAAGGTGCAAAGATTGATATGGAATTTGCACCATTAGCATTGGCTACCGCACGAACTGCTTGGGGCATCCCGATATGCCTGGCCATTTCACCATAAGACATTGTCCTGCCAAACGGTATCTTTAACAGTTCATTCCATACTGTTTTCTGAAAATCCGTGCCCACAAAAAGAAGCGGCACACTAAATTCTTTGCGTTGTCCTGCAAAATACTCGTTGAGTTGCTCTATTGATTCTTCGATTATTTCTGACGTACTTATTTCAAATTCGGCACACAATACCCGCTTCAACCGTTGATTCACACGATCGCAGTGTTTTTCCACCTGCCAGTCACACAGGCAGAGTTTTCCGCCAAATGAACCGAGCAGCAACACTCCGCAGGGTGATTCATAACTCTTTATCTTGATCGTATTTTTCTCTTTCATACACTTTTTATATGCTTCCTTCATATGTTTATAAGCTGTTTCAGCTTATCGGACTACTTTAAACCAAAAAGACAAAGCGTAGCGAATTAGCTGAAACAGCATTCACTACGCTTTGTTCGGATCGTCCCGTTATCGGCCTTTTATACAATATCCTATATAAAAAGCGGAAAAAACTTACTTATCCTCTTTTATATCAACAACCAGATTCAACTCATCCAATTGTGATTGATCCAAAGCAGCGGGAGCATCCAACATCACATCACGTCCACTATTATTTTTAGGGAATGCTATACAGTCACGGATACTATCAAGTCCTGCAAACAAAGAAACCCAGCGATCAAGACCGTATGCCAAACCACCATGAGGAGGTGCTCCGTATTTGAATGCATTCATCAGGAAGCCGAATTGTTCTTGTGCTCTTTCCGGAGTAAAGCCCAAAATTTCAAACATCTTGGCTTGTAATTGTGAATCATGAATACGAATTGAACCACCTCCTACTTCTACACCGTTTACTACCATATCGTAAGCATCGGCACGAACAGCAGCCGGATCTGTATCCAACAAAGGAATATCTTCTTCTTTCGGATGAGTGAACGGATGGTGCATGGCCATCAGACGGCCTTCTTCTTCACTCCACTCAAACATCGGAAAATCAACAACCCACAGACAAGCAAATTTATTCTTATCACGCAGTCCCAGCTGACGTCCCACTTCCAGACGAAGTTCGCATAACTGCTTGCGGGTCTTCATAGCATCAGGACCACTCAGAATCAGGATCAAGTCACCCGGCTTGGCACTGAAAGCTTCCTTCATCTGCTGAAGTACTTCCTGTGAATAGAATTTGTCTACACTGGATTTTACATTGCCATCAGCTTCCACACGGGCGTAAACCATACCTTTCGCACCGATCTGAGGTTTCTTGACAAATTCTGTTAATTGGTCTAACTGTTTACGGGTATAACTTGCAGCGCCTTCCGCACAGATACCACCAATATATGCCGCATCATCAAAAACAGAGAAGCCATGACCTTTCATGATATCCATCAATTCCACAAACTTCATGCCGAAACGCAAATCCGGTTTGTCACTACCGTAATATTTCATGGCATCGGCCCATGTCATACGCAGAAACGGTTCGCTCAACTCGACTCCACGTAACTCCTTGAACAAATGTTTTGCCATTCCTTCGAAAGTGGAAATGATATCTTCTTGTTCAACAAAACTCATCTCACAGTCTATCTGAGTAAACTCAGGCTGACGGTCTGCACGAAGATCTTCATCACGGAAACACTTTACAATCTGGAAGTAACGATCAAAGCCGGAAACCATCAGCAATTGCTTCAGTGTTTGCGGAGACTGTGGCAGTGCATAAAACTGTCCCGGGTTCATACGTGAAGGAACAACAAAATCACGGGCTCCTTCAGGAGTAGAACCTACCAACATAGGAGTTTCCACTTCCAGAAACCCTTTGCTGTCCAAATATCGGCGCACTTCCATTGTCATTTTATGACGAAGTTCCAAATTTTTACGCACACAATTACGGCGTAAATCCAAATAGCGGAATTTCATACGGATATCATCACCTCCGTCACTATTATCTTCTATCGTAAAAGGAGGAGTTACCGCTGAATTAAGTACATTCAATACCGATACGATAATTTCAATTTCACCGGTGGGAATATTCATATTCTTATTTGAACGTTCGTTCACTTCACCGGTTATTTGAATAACAAATTCACGCCCCAAGTGATTGGCACGTTCACAAAGTTCGGCATTCACCGCTTCGTTGAATACCAATTGGGTAATACCGTAACGGTCACGAAGATCGACAAACGTCATCCCTCCCATTTTACGTGCACGCTGTACCCAACCTGCCAACGTTACACTTTTGCCTGCATCGGAAAGTCTGAGCTCTCCGCAAGTATGACTTCTGAACATATATTCTTAAATTTAATCAATTGTTTGGCAAAGGTACGATATGTTTTCCATTGTACAAAACTGCCTACAAGAAAAAAAGTCCCGTAGCTGTATACCAACGGAACTTTTTTAATCTGGATGTACAGATCTCAATTCTTGAACATTTCAATGACATCCCTTAATTCTCCTGGAAATACTTCACCAGTTTTCTCCCACAACATCTTGCCTTTACGTTGGAGGACAAAGCTGGGAGCTATTTCTATTTCATAGGCATCGGCTACTTTCCGATTACTTTCTATATTGACTCTTACAATATTGACCGGTTTTTCAAATTCATGTAACAGCGGTTCAATCCATTCACAATGGGGAGACCAATCCGCATAAAACACAACCAGCAATAATGAGTCCGACTGGTTTACCTCTTCTATTTTTCCAGTTATATCCATTACTGTTTTCAATTTTAAATTATCCTCTACTTCCTAAACTGTTCACGTCAGGATTCAACTCTTTTACCGCTGCTTTCACCTGCTTCTTGGTAGGCTTACCAGTATTGGACACTTGTTCAACAGGAAACCGCTGACCACTATTCGTCAGCTCATCCTTTTGTTCCATCTTTTTCTTTTCTTCTTTACCCATATCTTCTCATTTTTAAGGTTTATGCTAATAATGCAACAAAATAGATAAAAAGATGGTTCACATAAAAAGTGAAAAAGGATGCCTGAAAATTATTCAGACACCCCTTTACTACTACATTTAAAACTACGTGAAATTGAGATTATTATACTTTACGGTCGCAATAACGTTTGCATTGTGCACAAATATCATACCCCAGCATAGCTCCAAGAATAAAATCCTGCTCGGGTGACAATTTGTTCAGTGGCTGATTCACTAGGAAACGAATGGCATTAATGCATTCTTTTCTACCGAAAAACAGGTTTATTTTATCATTTCCCACGGGCTGGATTATGTAATTAATCTTTTGATTGATCAGCCGTTTTACAGCAAAATCTTCATACTTCCTCTTGGTAGTATAGAGTACCATCTGACGTACTCCTTTTTTTAATTCATAAATATGATTCAGAAATACTTTCAATTCTACCGGGTTTATGTCTGAAGCTATCATAAGGCAATTGTCAAAATTACAGGTTCTTCTTTATTTCTTCAACCCAACTGTTAATACGTTCTTCAGTCTTGCCACTTTCGTTCACGTCATCAAGAGCCAAACCTACAAATTTCCCATCGATTATCGCTATAGAAGATGAATACGAATACCCATCGGCAGAAACTGCCCCCACAAAAGTGCAACCTGAATTCTTTAACTGGTCATATATAACTCCCATACCGTCACAAAATGTATCACAATAGGATTCTGAATCTCCACAGCCAAAGAGAGCAACTATTTTACCATTCAAATCTGCAGTCTTTATCGTTTTAATGGCGTCATACCAATCATCTTGCAATTCACCGTCTCCCCAAGTAGAAGTCCCTAACAATAAAATATCATAACTTTCCACTTTTTCTGTGGTAATTTTACTTGCATCAATTACATCAACTGATGCCACACCTAATTTTTCAGCTATTGTCTGTGCGATGCTCTCACAAGTTCCAGTAGAGGAACCATAAATTATACCCATTTTTTTCATACAGCAAATCATTTAATTTGTTTGTTGCAAAGTAAAAGGTTTGAAAGAGATTCTGAAATACCTAGAAATAGTGATTTTAATAAAGTTCAAGAGACAAAACTCAGTTTTTGAAAACATAAACTTATAATCTGAAATTTAAGCATCCTAAAAGACTAAAGAAAGGGTCGTATCATTACTCCATACAGAGCTTGATACGATCCTTTTACGTGTTATAATTACTATCTGTAACTTTTCGGGGTTGTCCTTTTTGTTTTGACATCTCCCTTCTCCTATCCCCAAGTTATTCAGGAACAGCAACATTCAACTACTTCATTCCCCCTCATTAAACCCCAGGCCCTGCTGTTCGGGCTTCAGCTTCTCTGTCAGGAAATTGGTATGCTCCCACTTCGGTTCGGGCGGATTATGATCCAAGGTCCTCTCCTCGGTAGGCGTGTAGCGTCCGTTGTAAGTGCTGAAGGCGAAAAAAGCATCTCCCGGTCCGCCCAGATGGTCGAAACGTACCTTGGCCACACGCACCAGCACCTGCCCCAGCTCATCGTTACGGTCTACCACCATTCCATAATCCGTCTTGTTGAAAAAGGCTGCCGAGCCGTTGATATCATACAGCGTGGGCACAGGCCAGCGTTTGCTTCCCGGTTCGCGGCGCAACTTGGTGGGGTGCGCCACCAAAATGAGCAACACCTTGTGCTTCACGGCAAAATTGGAGAACTCGTCGAAGATGCGGCTGATGTACTGCGTTTCCGTCTCCCAGTCGGGAATCTGATGCTCGAAGCGGTTGAAGGGGTCCACCACCAGCACCTTCACTCCTTTCCGGCTCACCAGTTGGGCGGCAATGCGGAGCACGCTCTCTACCGAGAAGTCCTCTTTCGGCATAATGGAGAAGACACTCTGTGCCAGGTAACGGATGGCCTGTCCGGCTTCCGGCAACGGCATCCCCTTGTGTTCGAAACGCTTGCCCACCACGCGGCGTATCAGCTTGCGGTAGTGATAGGCCAGCGGGGTATTCTCCGGGCTGAAATAGCCCACCTTCCAATCGTGGCGCAGGAGCAGGCGCATGGCAATTTCGTCCACAAACTCGCTTTTTCCGCTGCCGGGAACGCCTGTGACCGTGAGCACAAAACCACGCTCGAACTTGATCAGCCGGTCCAGATTCTCCAGTCCCGTATCGGCTCCTTCCGGCATTCCGTTGTAATAAATATCCATCAGCGTATCCCATTCGTCCATGGGGCAGAAGACTCCTTCCAACGGGATTTCCGCCGCCTGCTCCACCTGCTGGCGGAGCCTCGGAAGATCGTACTTCAACAGATACTCGTTGGCATCCTTGCAGCCTTCTCCCCAGGCCACCACCTTGCAGCGGTCCACGCCCAGGCGGCGCACCAGTTCGTCGCGTAACTCCACTCCGCGCCTGTCGGTATCCATGGCCAGGATGATTTCCGTCTTGTCATCGAAGTGCGACTCCACGAAGCGGTCCAGCCACTGAAGGTTCGCGCCTCCGGCTCCGTTGGGTACGGACACCACCTCTTCCAGTCCTGCGGCTATCAGGCTGAGGGCATCTATCTCGCCTTCGGTGATGTAGCACTTTTCCTTTCCTTTTATGGCGTCTATGTTCCAAGGAATCAGCTCGGCTCCTTTCACCATCTTGAAATGCTTTGCGGCATCCCGGAATTTCATGTTTTTCATTACTCCGTCCTCCAGGTAAGGGAAGCAGATGCAGGCTTCTTCCTTGCCGGTCTGCGGCAGGAATTCCAAGCGTTCCTCTATCTTCATCCTTGTCAGGACGTCCATCGGAATACCTCGTCTGTCGACCATGTATTCCATCATTTCTCCATTCATAATTTGTTTGTTTTTATTAATTACCGGGCATACGTAATGTACAGGCGGTTGCAGGGGGATGTGCGGCTTGCGTTGCGACCTGTTATGGTGCTGCGATGCTGCATCGTGGTGCTGCGACGTGTTACGGTGCTGCGGTGCATCCTTCTGCTGTTTCTGCCGTTCCCGGTCTTGTTGTTTCTGTTCTCTTTTCCACATCTCGTCCTCGTTCCACGCTATGGCGAAATCACAATGAAAACATTTCGCCCATCCCCCTTCACGGGTGATATGCACACTGAACGAAGGATCTTTGGGATTGCTTCGCGTTGCGGAACATTCGGGACAAGGCATACGGAAATGGTCCTTTCTGCGCGGCAGGCTTTTCAGCCACCGCACATAATCTGCATGTTCTTCGCGCGTCATATCCAGCTCTGTTTCAGGTTATCCCAGGTGGCACGTCCGTTGGGGCGCGGGGGTGCATCGGCAGGAAGAGGAACTCCGCAATACGAACGTTCGCCGGTCAGCGGATTGTACGTTTCGTAGGGCGAGAGCGAAGTCGATTCATTCTGCATCCGGCTCCTTTCTTTCAGCTTTTCTTCCAGAAAAAGACGGGTGGGCTTTCCCGGACGGATATAATTAGCAAAATAGGCTTGCGCTTCGGATACGGAAGTAATGCGTTCCGTACTTCCTTGAACCACAACATGTTTTTTAAACATGGAACGAATAAAGGGAAGATTGTTCAGAAAGTCTCCTTTCAACCCCGACATCATTCCCACAATTTCCACCCAACTTTGGACTTTGAAAGCTTCATTGATATAACACTCCCATCGCAACATCTCTCCGCTCTTTTTTCCGGAACAAAATTTCATGTCGTCGTCGATGCTGCCGTTTGTTTCTATGATGTCTACATCATCTTTCTTTTTCTTCTCTCCTCTATTCTTTTCTTCTCTTATAAAGCTTTGCTTAAAGCTTGCTTGCAAGTTCTTTCCATAACACTCATTATCAACACTTTGAATCACATTTTTGACTGAATTTTCATTTGTATTTTTTGCAGTCGTATTTTTCATACTTTCCGCACTACTTTTCACGTTGCTTTCCGTGCTGTTTTCCTTGTAGATTTCCTTATTATAATCCGAATGGATTGGCTTGCTGCTCTCCATGCAGACAGTCTTGTTACTATCTACATTGCTGCTTTCCATATAAATTCTCTCCTTGCTATCCATACTGGGTGCACCACTGCTTTTCAGGTAGACTTCCTTGTTATTATCCATGCAAGGCGCATCATTACTTTTCGTGTAGATTTCCTCGTTACGATCCATGCAGGACGTATCACCGTTTTTCCCTTCGTTGATTCTGCCCCTTCCTATTGTAGACGCAGTTGCTTTTGCAGATGCTTTCACCGTACTTTTCTTACTGCTTCTCCCTCCCTTACTGCCGGCAGCGGCACGTTGCTCGGAAAGTTTGCTCTGATATCCCATCACCTCGTCCAGATACAGACATCGGAAATACCCGTCCTCTGTAATGAGAAACAAATCGAAGTCCTTAATAAGATGTTGCAGATTTTCCACGGTAGCTCCCCACTGATCGGCCAGCAAATCCAGTTCGTTAAAATCATGTTTGTATTCCTGCTGTTTTCGCAGAAACAATATCGTTTCAAGATACAACCCCAGCCCCATGCATTTCATGTCGGCATTCAGCTTCATCATTTTGTAATCCGACATCAAGCTGCAATTCAGCCGGATAAACTGCTCTGTATAATCCATTTCTTTTGTGTGTTAGTATAAATATAACGCAAAGGAACGCAAAATATAAATAGGGCGTTGCTCACAAAAACAGGCAATTGTTAATAAATATTTCCTATCTTTGCCGAGACATTTTGTAAGTAGCTATGATTATGCTATTTACAAATTATTATTTAATAATTTAATTTTTAGTAACATGAAAAAAATTTGAGATCATCAGCACTTGCATCAGTAATGCCGTGCGAAGAAGCGATTTAAACCCCAGCAACTTGAACGACAAAGGTGCGATAGGCCGGTCCACCGCCACCAAAATTCGAGACGGAAAGATTGTGACTCCAAATTCTTACTTCAAACTGATGAAATGGATGGAAAAGGAGAAACCGGAGGTTTACAAAGAAGCCATGGAGCACATCCTGAAAGAACTGGGCAAGCTCAAAATGGAAGAGTAACCTCCCGGCTTCCCGGAAACGGGAATTTTCCCCGGTAAACGTGGAGAAACGGGAAACCGCCATAGAGCGCCTCTGTATGGAGACTGCCTCTATGGCGGTTTTTTACACCCAGGATGCATGGAGTTATAGTTATTTTATTTCCAACTATAAATCCTCCTTTTTACTCAAAAATTATTTTTCTTGTGACAGATAAATACAGAATTGCTGAATATTTACAACATTCACTTTGGGAAAATCTATATCTTTCAGCACATCATAATGATGGTCGTTAGTAACAATGTAGTGCGCATTGGCCGAAATGGCACAATCCACAAACTTATTGTCATCAGGATCAACTGTAATCAGATTAAAGTGATAGAATGGAGTTATCAATTCAACAAACGGACTGTTCAATATGGTTTTCACCACATATTCCGCCGTTTCATTGTCGGTAAGTCTTTGCAGAATTTCTATATATTCCTCCAATATTTCATTGGATACACAGAGCTTGTTCGTTCCGTCCACAAAGGATTGCCACAAGACATGGTAACGACTCCTTTGGGGAATGCTTTGAATAAGACAATTCGTATCAAGAACCAACTTAGCCATTGACGTTATTTTAATGAATGGATATCCATTTCAGCTATTTCATCCAGCTTTTTCTGGTCAAGAATTCCCTTATCCCAAAGTTCATCCAACTTTGTATTCATCCGTTTGGAATAATATTGAAAGAGCACCTCTTTCAATTCTTCCAGACCTTCCTGAGATTTATCGTAAGAAAACATTTCCAACAAATGCCTCTGTATGGGGTTGAATACTGTAGTTTCCATAATTATATCGGTTATAAATTCTATGCGAATATAGAATTTATAATGATAATATCCAAAATGTTTCTCATTAATTAACGCCTATGAAATACGACTCGATAAATCTTGCAACAATATCTCCCTTACATCCGATGTTCAAAATGTTGTAGAGTAAAATCTATTCCGGAGATCCTAATCGGATAATCTTTTTATCATTTCAGATGGATTTTGAAGTAAATGCCACCGGAGAAGTATTTCCCGTTGTTCAGTTCGGCAATCAGGTTGATGTGGTCTTTCCAAAGCTGGTAGTGCGCCCCGATGTTCACTGTGCGGGCGTCATATTCGGCCATCAGGTTAAGATTATTTACAACTTTAATCAAAGGCTGGTCACCGAGTAACTGAAAACGGAAGTTTGTGCCGAATGAAGGACGTTTATAATGCTCCATACCCTTGGCATTACCATATACAAATGCGGCATGAATACCCCATTCACCTATATTCTGAACATCCAAATGTTTGGTTACAGCCAGATAATAACGTGTTGCGTAATTATTGGAACCGCTTGTATTACCGGACACCAGTTCACCACCGCCATGATCGGCATGAGAAGTGGGATCGTCCAGACCAAGGACTATTTGCGGTGTCCACTCCTTCCACCACCCTTCTTTCCAAAGGCGCAGACGCGCACTGAAAGCCCGGTCCTGATTCGTGAATTTTCCCCAAGACTGTTCCGGGAAATAAGTAGAGCCATGATCCGCATGTACCAATGTACAGATATACGACACCTCCAGCCAAGGGAAAATAGTAATATTAATGTAATAATTGAAGGTATACCCCACTTCACTGCTACGAAAATGGGTGGATAACGGATGAGTATTCAAATAGTTTCCACCAAACAGAAAAGTTTTATCACGCTGCATATCAGCCGTGGGAGCATGAAGCAGTCCGGTAGTTCCCAGCAATGCCTGGGCATCAGCCCATAAGGAAACACTACACCAAAAAACGAGCAATAAGATTCTTTTCATCAAGCTACTCCTTACATATATTCCACATGAACAACAGATTGCCGATAATGTAACGTTTCCACATCCGGCGGGGTTCTTTCAATAACCGGTAACACCATTCCAGAGAATGCCTTTGCCACCAGGCGGGAGCACGCTTTACCGTTCCGGCATAGAAATCGAAAACAGCACCTATCGTTCCGCAATGGCAATGGATTTTCAATTCATGCCAATGCGTGTACGCCCATTTCTCCTGCTTGGGGGCAGTCATCCCTATCCAGAGCAAATCAGGATTTGCCTTGTTGATAGCTTCGACTATCGCCCGATTGTCCTCTTCCGAAAACTCCGGCTTATAGGGTGGCGAATAGGTTTCCACTTCAATGTTGGGATAATCCACTTTCACACGCTGTTTTATCAATGCCAATACTTTTTCACTGCTGCCCATGAAAAAACATTTTCCTCCGATAGTATTCAGCTTGTTCATCTCGAACTCGAACAGATTCCAGCCGGCAATACGCTCTGTAGGTTTGGATCTTGCATTCAGCCAACGACACGCCTTGACAATACTTGCTCCGTCGGGGATTAACACATCTCCCTGCTGCAAAGCTTCGGCAAAGAGCTTGTCTTTCTGGGCGGTGTTGTAGGAATGGGCATTGATGGTGTTGATCAGGAGTTTGCCGGAAGGCAAAGTGGTCAGCCCTCGATGGCTTTCCAACAAGGGTAAGTTTTTTAACTTCAATAACATGGATATTGTAGTTCTACCTTTAAAAATTAGTTTTCTTTTTCCTTTTGAGGAAGATTTTGGGATAATATATCCAGCATTCTGTGCTCAAATTGTTGTAGAGTAAATTCACGACAGAATTTATCATAACCGGCATTTCCCATTTTAACTCTTAATTCCTCATCATCCAACAACTTCGCAATACAATCAGCCAACAAATACGGATTCTGTTTTTCACAAATCAAGCCATTTTCTCCATCTTTCACCATATCGGGGATGCCGCCTTCATTGGTTGAAATGGCTGGCAATTTATATTCCATGGCTTCTAAAATGACCAAAGGGAAACACTCATTATAATAATAAGTTGGAAAAACAAAGACATCTGCTTGTTGAAAAAAAGCATTTTTTTCTTCTCCTACTTTTCGACCGACATAAGCAATCCTATCATTCAAATTCCGTTTATCCACTTCTTCTGAAAACTGTACAGCATTAATCTCGGCTGTTTCTCCACCTACATACTGACAATTAAAAAGATACCCTTTTTCTTTCAATATTCTTAACGCATCAAGTAATACAAACACTCCTTTATTTATCAATAGATTAGAAAGAAAAAGTAGATAAGGGACTTCGTTTTTCCGTCTTGCTTCAAATTCTCCTTTACGTAAGTTTGGTATACCATTCGGACAAATATACACATCTTCTCTTTTTACATACTTGGCTATATCTTTATAAAGAGTCTCTGCCAACAGAATTACTTTCAGATTGCTGAAAAAACGTTTATAAAAGAAGTTATAAACCCATTTACTCTGATAAACCGAAACGCCTTTATTGTGATAATGAGCTATGACTTTGCACCCCATACTTTTCAGCATCTGCACTACAATAAAGTCTTTAAAAAAGGCTTTTCCTCCGGCATTCGGAGTGATATAAACCAATTCGGGACGGATTTCTCTTACAACGTGAGAAATATGCTTTAGAAGAAAGAAATACTTCAACAGCTTTTTTAAACTTATATGCCCAATATCAGACAAACTTCCTGCTGTAGCTAAATTTATACAAAAACAATCGAAAGAAGAATTTACCAACTCACTTTCTTGAATGTATTTCCCCATCATGGCTGCGCCATGTATAGGTGGAGGAAGGTGAAGAATAAAAAGGATTTTAGGTTTCATCAACTATCAAAATCTATAAACAAAATACATTATCCGGCTAAAAATTCGCTTTATGATGGAATGATAACCAATAGCAGAACGAAATAAGGATGGATGGATAGACACATTTTCCGGATATGTAAACTCCTTTTTTGCCGAGTTATCAAATATACAATGAAAACGACTCCAGCGCTTACAGTTTGTACCTTTCCCATCAAAACCATCGTTTTGCACTTTGCTTGTAACAGGAAATAAGGAAACTTTTTTTTGTAAGAACTGAGCAAAACAAAAGCGAATAGCCCATGACTTATTCCTTCCACATTTCCAATCGTTCAGCATCTTCCAACAATCGGAACCTCCCCATCGGTTAAATTCTTTTTTCAGTATGTGGTATTTATCGAAATTCTCCAACTCCCAATCCACACTATTCCAGCGGTCAGCCCAAGTAGCCCATCCCCATGAACTACTACGAGTACAGAAATAAGTATCATATGAATAATCTTTCGGCACTTTCACTTTATTAGAATATCCACAAATAGAAAACACACTCGTCTCTTCTTTGTACTTATCAAGACCTTGATTCATAAAAAAAAGAAAATTGGGTGCAAGAATAAGATCATCTTCCAAAACTATTGCTTTACCATATCGGTTGATAACTTCTGTTACACCTTTTATAACAGAATTACCAAGTCCTTTATTTGTTTCTGAGAAAGTATAATTCACACTTTTAAAACCGACAATATTCTCAATATACCTACATACAGAACAAACTAATTCTCGTTCTCCAACTTTTCCTTCCCGTGCGCCATCTACAAATACAAATAAATCAGATTCTTGAGCTTCCTCATTTAATAATAATGAAGTTATAACATTTATCAAAGCATCAAGTCTATTAAAAGCAAAAATAATAACAGGTGCCATATCATTCTGTCTTTTTATCATATAACTCCATGCTCCTTGTCAAGTTTATTCATTAATGTTTCAGAAATATCAGAAGCAAATTTACGCGCAAACATCTTATCACTTTCTTTTAATTCCTCATAATCTTTCAATGAAAAAACTTGTATCTCTTTATTATAATTAAAATAGGTCACAGCAGAAAGAGATTTTAGCCCATCATAAACTCCTTTTTTATAGATTGTAGCATTCACCTTATATGGCGAATTAAAAATAATTGTTGGAATTACCATCTCTTCCGGAACAAAGGAAAAACGAAAATATTTCATTAATTCTTTATTTACAACCAATTCATCTAACACATATTGAGCTAATTCAAAGGTTATACACATATATGATGACGATTGATAAACATCCCATCGTTTACCTTTAACCATTATATAAGGCTTCTTTCTAAATGGCAGCAATCTCATTAAGATTCGACTACTTCCCGAAAAAATTTTTTTTATCCTATATGGCACATTATTCATATCACGAAAGAAATGATACAAAATAATTTTAGAAGGTATCTTTTTCGGATTTTTCACTTCTGATATATTAAGTCCTATTACATACTCTTTATGTGGGTTATCATTTAATTCACAAATGATTTTTTCATTACTCCACAGAGGATAGTCTTGTCCGGTAAGAAGGAAAACTCTTTCAAAGCAAATTTTAGAATGTACACATGTGTATAAAAGTTCTTTTTGGTATAAAACTTGATTAAATCCTCCCCATTGAATATAATAACGTTTAGAAGTAAAAATCACATACGGCAATAAATCAATAGGTAAATTATCTATAAATATTTTATCATCAACCTTAGCGTCAACATGAATAAAAAAATAGGTTTCTTTTCCCCGTAATGCTTTTAACATACGCACAAATTGTTGTGGATCTTTATATACAGAAATTAAATAAGCTATTTTCATTTTATAATTAAAATAATAATTCACAAAAAGCTAAGTTAATAGTCCATCAAGTATAGATTGCTTAAAAAAACGCCTCCAATTTATTTATCACTAAATACTCATCTTTCCCTAGACATGAAAGACATTAGATATTAATTTATAACCTATATTTAAACGAATCCCAAATAAACATTTGAGAAGGAGTAAATAATATATACTTTCCAAACAAAACACATAAAATATAACCTAATATGATATAATTCCCTACTATAACCCATTTTGATTTTAGTTTCTTTTGTAAAGGATATCGATATAAAATATTTGCAGCTAACACAAACCAAAACATATACAATGGCCTAAAAAAACGCCTCATTATTTCAAGTTCCATTACAGCTTGCATACCAATAGCACCGATAACAAAAAGATTATATATAATAGCCAAAGACTTTTTATTCTTAATATTTTTTTCATGTTGAATACTTTTTCTACCCATTATTATTAAAGAAATATCAAATAAAAAAAGTGCAATATTCCCCCAAACAGAACGAATATAATCTTCCCGAATAGCACTAGAAGTAAACCATTTATCAGCATTTTCAATATAGCTAGAAAATTTTAAATCCCCTAAATCAAATAGAGAAAAAACATTCAACATGAAAGTATCAAGAAAAGAAATATCAAATATAAAGAAGAAAAAAAGATACGCTATAAGTGAAGACTTCAATTTAAAACACCTTTCCTTTTCTATTATATACACTGTATATATAATAAAAACAACTATAACAGATGATAAATGAAAGCCAAATGAAATAACAGCCCAAAAACATGACATAACATATTTCTCTTTTAACAGAAAAGATAGCGAAATCATCACAAAAGAAAGAGAAACAAATTGACGTACCAGATTTTCCATAGATGGAATACTCGCAATTAACGCAAAAGGTATACATAAACAAAGTAAATATCTAAAATTTTTACATAAATGCAAAATTCCTATAATCCAAAACAAAGAATAAACAACGAAAGCAATACAATATGGAAAATCCATTAATAACATTCCTTTATTTAGTAACATAAATAAAGGTTCATTCTCAACCTTCGGGTCTAATGATTGCAAATATGTATATACATATCCTATATAATCAACACCTCTTGCGTACCTTAGCCCTTCTATCAAAGAAAAGGCTATTATCGGAATAATAGCATATAACCAATAATTTCGTTCATAAATGCTTTTTTCCTCTTTAGAAACCACTAAACGAGAATATATAATAAAAATTAAGAATAATAATATAAGAAGTAATACATAGTCAATACGTATTCCTGTTTCCTTTAAAGTAAAATCATACCATCCTTCAATCATTTCTATTTGGATATTTTATAGTCGGAGAAAAGAAAAAAGCAGCTCCAATTGCTCTTACTAAAATCCAACTATGTAAGAACTTCAAATTCACTATTGTTTTAAGCAACAATGCTATTTTTGTGTAGAGATAACGCAAAATAGGTAATCTTTTACGCCAATATCCTTTACGAGCAATATAAAATTGATTCCGAAACATATAATAATACAATCTTAATCTATGCGGCTCAGATTCAGTGATAAATGAAAGGCCTTCAAGCATTTTCCGCATATGGACAACATGGCTTTTACTTACCAAAAAACAAGGTAATGCATTAGACAAACGTATTGTATATTCTGTGTCATCCCCCCAAATAAAAAATTCTTTAATAGGCAAACCATATTTATATATATTTTGAACAGGTATAAATACAGAAACAAAAGTAGCACTTCTAACCTTTACAATACCATTTATTAAAAAACGTGACCAATCTGAATAAGCTCCTTGACTTCTTAAATCTACCTCTGGTACATTTGTAGGATTTCCATTCCTATCAATAACAGAACTGCATAAAAAGCCAAAATCTTGTTTCAATAAAGGAACAGCCCATAACAATTCCTGTAAAGCATCAACATTACAAATTACATCATCATCCATAAACCAACAGTAATCATAAGCATGTTCAGCCACATACTTCAAACCTGTATAAAAGCCTCCTGCTCCACCTGAATTTTCTTGACTAATTACAATTAAATCATTCTGCAATGACAACCACTCACAAGTTCCATCCGTAGAGCCATTGTTTACAATAACAATACGAAAATTTTTGTAAGTTTGATGTCTCAAAGCATCTATACATTCTTTTAATAAAGAGAGTCGATTATATGTAACAACTACTATTCCAACCATAATTCTATTCTTTTTTTACACAAACAATTACTATACGCATTATTCATTAAACCAATATTTTCTAAAAAATTTTCTTACAATACTCTTTTTATTCATTCCTAACTTTTTTGCAAGTCGTTTTCCATACATCACTAAATAGTACCACAGCAAATCTATAGAAGAAACATACTGGTATAAAACATTTTTCATACGAGACTTTAATTTTAAATCCTGAATACCATTGTATTTCATCATATTCTGAATTCTCATATATGAAGAAATAAAGCTAAACTTTATTATCTTGGCGTCTTGCAACAAGCCATATATAGAAACAAGATGCATTATTTGTATATAAGAATCGAAATCTGTTAAAAATTTATAGTTAAATTCTTTCTTTAAAGTCGAGATAGCACTTGAACTCCTTTCATAATATTTATATACAGGAGTAGTTGTATAAAAAACATTTCCTTTCTGTAAACATAAATAGTTGACACAAAATAATCTATCTTCATTAAAATAAATTCGCTCATCAAAGCGAACTCCTAATTGAATAATCTCACGTTTAAAAAGTTTAGTCCACAAATATCCTTGATATTCATAATATAATGGTCTAAACATATTTCTTACCCCTTCTTTCCTATTTAATATCCTATGAGAACGAATAGGCATTGAATAAGCTAATTTTCCATCATTACTATAGCGTTCATATCCTGCCATTACCAAATCTACATTATGACCGATACTTGCATAAAGAATAGATAACCCATTGGGAAATAGTTCATCATCTGCATCCGAAAAAAAAATCCAATCCCCAATTGCATTATCAATACCTACATTACGTGCAGAACTAACCCCCCCGTTCTTTTTGTGAAAAACTTTTATACGAAAATCATTTTTTGCATATCTATCACATATATTTCCTGAATTATCAGAGCTACCATCATCTATTAACAATAATTCAAAATTTCTAAACGATTGATTCAAAATACTGTCAATACAACGAGGTAAATATTGTTCCACATTAAAAACTGGAACTATTATAGAAATCTTAGGCACTGTCATTTTATTCCTACTATTTTTCCCAATAAATATCCTCTTTAACAATTTGAGAAGGAATACCAGCTACAACACACAATTAGATGGTATATTTTTAGTAACCAAAGAACACATACCTACAATAGAGCCATTACCTATATTAACTCCTTTCATAATAACCGATGAAGCTCCTAACCACACATGTTTCCCTATAATCACATCCCTGCCTCTATTAATTTTCTTTCCTTTATTAAAAATTGAATGTTGATCACTTGTTCGGATTTTAACCCCATCTGCGAAAATACAATCATCTCCAATTTCAACTTTAGTACCCTCCGACAATACTAACTGCACATTTTGATCAAATATTACATTTTGCCCTATAACTATTGTATTACAATCACCTTGGATAAAAATTGTATTTGTACATTTCAGATTACAATTATCACCAATAACTATTTTATTATGATTTCCATAAATAAAAATCTTTAATTGTCCATAGCTAACATTATTACCACAAAGTACTTCATTTCCAACACCATATATTTTACGAATCATCCTAGAACAAAAAATCTGTTTAAGATTCTTTTTCCCCCACCTTAGGCATTGTTTACAATTATATAAAAAAGTGCTTCTATTCATTTTCTATTAAGAAGATAAAAAAAACGATAGATAAAGGATCTAAAAGCTTTATCAAGGAAAAAGAACACACATAAACTAATAATTCCATGAATGGATAATACACACAATGAGTGTATTATCCATTCTACAATATTTTCACACAATACTCCTTGCCATACATACATAAAAAAACATTGGCTAATACTATACGATCCAATTATCATAAACAATATTTTACTTATATATAATACATATCCTTTAAAAGGGAGTTTAAAACCGCGAGAGTATAAAAAATAAGGTTTCCAGCCATAAGCAATGAATAAAAGACTTATAATTACTCCCCCAATAATCCCAGCCAAACCATAGTAATACCCTAATACTACAGATAATCCCAAATTTAAAATAGCTTCCACAACAGGTGCATAAACATCCTGAAATAACCCATAAGCAACAATAAAAGAATCATTCGTACGGGTCATTGCAATAAAAGCATAAATAACCAATAAAACGAAAGAAGTAGAATCCAATAAATAATCCTTACCCACCCAAAAAGATATAAAAGAATGAGATAAATGAAAAAGACAAAAACATATTACGGAAGCAAGCCAATAACGACTTACTGTATACTCCCTAAAAAAAGAAAGAATTTTATCTTTATTTCCTTCTGCAATCAAATTTCCGATGCTAGCATTCATTCCATTAAATATAGACGTAACAATCATTGATACACTCACTACTAACAACATATAATTCCCATAAATAGCAACAACAGTCAACGATAGAAAAGCATAAATAATCAATGGACTAGTTTGTCCCAACACATAAGCAGCAAATTTATGAAAGAACAGTTGTTTGGTTTTTTTTATTATCACAGAGTGTTTTCGAGATAACATTTTTCCTTTTGATAAGTCTGGATGAAGCCAAGGAAAACTCCGATGTATCGTTTTCTTTAAAGACAGGCAAGTAACAACAGACATCAACAATTCAATTACTAACCAATAAATATAGCCTTGATGAAAATAACCAATACCAACAATCTGCATCAATAGTTTTAATGCTCGAAAGCCTTGTACATTATAATTTATCTTATATTCCTGTTGGTCAGCACTTAGCACGATCTGCTGATAATTAATAATATAACCCAACATGGCAGCCAACAACAGAACACCAAATGAACCGTATGCATACCATAACGGCAATTCCATCTTAGCAAATATCCATGGAAAGAAGCACATTAAAACAGCACCACCTGCTAATACTATATAAGCAATACGCCTATAAAGCCAACCTTGGACAGCAACTATCTCGTTTATAGTTTCATAATCCTTTTGAAATAGAGGAGTATATAATGTGTATGAAATAGCTGCACTTATACCCAGTTCTGCCAAATTAAGAAATCCAAGTAAATTCGTTGCTGTTGTATTCAATCCTAAGACTTCCGCACCTAAACAATCAATGAGAATCTTACGCGAAAAGAATCCAAGAACTAAGACGAGAACACTAAAAAATAAAGAAACACGAGCATTTTTAATGCTCTGTACTGTGCGATTCATTTCTGCCATTGGTCTAAAACTTATACTTATGCTGAGAACAGTGATTTTCCGGCATGACAATCTTACCATTAAAAGACTTCAAGTATTTGATTGTCAAATATGATTATTCAAATATCAGAACAAAAAAAGACCAACTATATTTGTAATATAAAATAAAGGCTATAACAATAATCAGACAATTAGTATCCAGTACTATATTAATCATTATAAGGTGTTCTCAAATGTTCTTTTAATATAGCCTCATTCTTATCCTGGTCTCACAGACCTTCATCCCACAACTTATCCATATCCCTCTCTACTCTTTGAGCAAAGTAGGCTGTCAAAGATTTACGTATTTCTTCCAAGACACGCTCGTCTTTAGCATAAGAAAACATCTTCAACAAATATAATTGAACTGGGTTTAAAGGTTCTGACTTCATATTCTTTAGTTTTTGATAGACTAAGAGCACCTTGAATATCAGAGGACATAAAAATAATCAGACTTATACAATGAGAATAAGAAAACAAGATTTAATACGTTCCGAATCAAAATTTACCACACTTCAAAATAGGTAGCGTCCTGACCTGTACGTTTCTTAAAGTCCTCCTTCATTTTCTTTTCCAGCTCCTTAACATATTCACGCTTTAATCTTCTTGCTTCTTCCAGCCGACGCAAAGCATCTTCGCGTGTCATTTTCTTAGTGCCTTCATTTTCCATCTTTACTTGAATATTCATATTATCCACATACAATAATAAAACACTATGAAGCACCTATCCCTGTTTACTTTTCGGCTATTCCAAACTTCTGCCGGAACAGAAATACACAGACACAAGCATCAAGAAGATTTTGTTTCATAATTCGATCTCCTTATTTGAAGTTCTCGCACCACGTATGTCCTCAACAACCTCATCTGTCGTACGATCATCATCCCATCGTCCGGCAAATTCTGAAGTCCAATTTAGAGCATCTAGCGTATTATCCTCAACTAGTAAGGAAGCAGAGAACTGTTTCATTGATCCTAACTCAATATCAGAATCTAAGTTTTTCAACATACCCATTGAACAGTTTTTTTCATATTAAAAGACTTGTAATATCCAGCCATCATTACATCCCATTATTATCAGAAGAATATTCAACCATTTCCTCATTTACCATCAAATCATCTGACGAGCTAGTATTGTACAATTTACGCCCTTCTAACAAATCTGAAAAAGAAGCCAGGTCAATCACTGAAAGTTTAGGAAAAGAAATTGTACTCAACACCTTAAAATGCGCATCATTAGAAACCAAATAATCAGCTCCGGCAGCAATAGCACAATCTACAAACTTATTGTCGTCTTTGTCTGCATATATTAAATGAAAATGATAATGAGGGTCAATCAATGACACATAAGGAGAATTTAGCAATGCCTGTATTACATTGGATGCTATCAAAGCATTTGTCTTCAGACTTATTATTTCTTCATACTCCTCTAATATTTCGTTGGAAACATAAAGAATATATTTACCGGAGTGCAAGCCTCTCCACACATTAAAGTAATTCCCTCTTTTTGAAATAGATGAAATCAGACAATTAGTATCCAGTACTATATTAATCATTATAAGGTGTTCTCAAATGTTCTTTTAATATAGCCTCATTCTTATCCTGATCCCACAAACCTTCATCCCACAACTTATCCATATCCTCCTCTACTCTTTGAGCAAAGTAGGCTGTCAAAGATTTACGTATTTCTTCCAAGGCACGCTCGTCTTTAGCATAAGAAAACATCTTTAACAAGTGTAGCTGGACTGGGTTAAAAGGTTCTGATTTCATATTCTTTAGCTTTTATATTCCACAAAAGAACAAATTATATTTCACTTATCCTAGCGATTCAACCTGTTTTTAATTCACAACACTGTTCTTACCAGCTACAATGCCATTTCAATGCCTCAACCACCGATCATAATCAGCCAACCGGTTGATCAGCTGCTGCTTACTCTTTTTCGGCTTTTCCTCTTTCTTCCACGGATCAACCGCCTCGTGAGCCAAATGATAATAGATACTGCTATCCGTACAACCATAAAGTGTAACCACAGCAAGTGCACGCGACTGCTCCGCCTTGACGAGAGGAAGCATAGTCTGCATAACGCCAACCAGCTTTGCCGCCTCTTCTTCCATACCCAATATAGTATAAGCCGGCAGCAAAATGGCATAAAGCTTGCAACGCATCACATCCGTATCCATCCGGAGATTGCCATATTCTTTCAACGCCCTGGCAGCCAGAGAACGATCTTCCTCATTCACCCCCTCCGCACTGTGATAACGCTGAAGAGCACTGTGCAAACCATTCAACATACAGTCATTGTCCAGACGGGTATATACATGCTTGTCCTCATCATTCAGGGCAATTACCTCGTACTCACCCGGCATCACACGCAGCAGCGGAACCCACATCCAGTTCTCCACACATACCATCACATCCTTTCGCCCGGCTCCCGGCTGAATGACAACAGTCGCCTCCACCCCCTTAAACCGTCCCTCGGTAATGCGTATCCGGTCGCCCTTGCGCAAACCATCCGGCTGGGGTATATAAACAGGAAGTGTATTGGAATAAGAACGGGGCACCCACTGCAAATTCTCCATTGCGGCATCGGAAAGGTAAGGAAAATACTCCCGCTTCCGTTCCCTCACCCGAGGCAGGAAACTGAGTACAGGAAAACGTTGCATCAGTTGGAAAACATCACGCTCGGAGGCACGGACAAATACATAGTTGAAGAGTAAGGGACGCTGGGTATTGACGAATTTGCCGTCTATACGCCTCACTTCCTGATAGGAAGGAGCAAAAAAGCCGAATGAGGGCTCGCCTGCCTGTATGCGCCGGTCCTGTTCCCGTTGCAAACCGCGCACTCCTCCCCGATGACAGTCGGGAAGCGACAACACATACCAACGCACGGCATTGTTATTCCGCAAAGCCTCCAACGCTTCGGGAGATGCCACAGAACGCTTCGGTTTATCAAACTGATGGGATAGCTTTTTCATGAGGTTTATCGTCAGAAATCCACGCTGACCGATACTGGAAGACCATATCAGCACAGTGTTTATAACTGGCTGATAAATAGTATTTTACACAGATTTCATTTTGTATTTCTGAAATCTTTTATTTGTTGTTTCTTTCGTCCGAAGACGTCTTTTCTGTCTGCTTTTTATAGACATGTTTATACCCTCAAAAAAGGTTCTTTACCCTTTATATAAAAGGAATTTAGAAACTTTTTGAGGGCACAAAGATACACTATAATTGTGTATTACACAATAAAAGCGCTTAAAAAATAGGAAAACTTACTTTTGATAAGAAAATAAGAGATGGGTATATTTCGTAATCACAATAAAAGATTCAAGTTTTACAAATATTTATTCAATAGGACTGTAATAACCTTATCCAATTCTATAAGGTCATTCTTTATAGTAGTAAATACTATCTGCTCGTCTACATTACTATATTCATGCGAAATAAGATTGCGCATATCATAAATAGCCAACCAAGGAATTTCCTTATATTCAGAAAGCGGTGATGGTTGTAAAAACAACAACTTTCCTACCTGTTCACCTATTACTTGAAGGCGCATAACACATGCATTGAACACCATCACTTTATCCATGGAGGCTAAAAAATCATCAGCACAATTTATTTCTTTACTCCATTGCTGTATATAGTAAATGGATTCTTTTATCTGGGTTAACCTGTCGCAAATGGTTAGTCGTCCTCCTTTATACATAAATGGCTTCTTTTTCAATATTCTGTTTCAAAAATGGAGGCAGTGAGGAACGGAAACGCACTAAATCAATTTCACAATGAAACATTTCCGTCAAAACAGTCTTCAAAGTGTACATAGTGGATAAAGTAGGATTATCAATATCTACAACAATATCCAAATCACTATCTTCCCTGTTCTCTTGACGTGCAACCGAACCGAAGATACCAATTGATTTAATTCCAAACTCATGCCCAAAACATTGTTTGAAACTAACTAACTTTGCCTTACATTCATCTAAGCATAACATACTTTTCACCAACTTTAGGTACTGGAACAAAGATAAACTTTTTATTTGAACGATACAAGTTCTTACCTCGGTTTCTTCATTTCACACACCATCAGAGCTCTCCTTGCATCAGAACGTCATCATCACCATAAACCGCACGCCCCATTTGTTCGCATCGGGATGATCCAGATAATTCAGACGGCGGACATAGTCTATGTGCAATATCTTGAAAATATTGTGAATACCCACAGAGCATTCCATGTACGGGGTCTTCGGGTCCATCACAAAGCTGGTAGGACGTCCGTCACGGGTCGGGAACAGGAAGAGCTCGCTGTCACCCGGATGCTTCATCGGATTGTTCTTGTCGGTTAAATGACCATACAGCATCTTGAAGCCGATAGCCTCACGCCACTTCAGTTTTTTCAGCAAAGGAATACGGTTGAAAATCTTACCGTTCAAATCCCACGATACATCCAGAGAGGCGTAACGGTCGTTCAGGAACTCCATATTATTAATCAAGTTGAAAGTCTCGCGCTGCAGGATATAGGACAAGTTGGCCGCCGGCATGATCAGCAACGGGAACGGAACTTTGTTCCACTGCGCACCGCCTTTCACGAACATATCGATCTTACCCCATGACGAGAACCAGAAACGCTTGTACAGCCCGATCTCTGTCAAGTTATAGTTATACTCTCCGCCCAGCACGCCCTTGAAACCAGCCGTGTGCGACAGCGTAAATACCGGAGCGTCAAAAGAAACCGGAATACGACGTTGCTTGGTATTGACAAATGTCTCACCCGGAGCGTAACGGAAGGCCAGGGAGGCTTCCATGGTCTGAATCTCAGGAACCAACGTTTTCTGGTCATCATTGGTTATATAGGCCAGGCCGCCGGTAGGCTCGTCTGTGCTGTGTTTCACTTCCACCGTGGTCTTCAGGCCAAACTGTGTCTCGTTCTCATACTTCAAGGCGATATTCCGCACGTAGGACATCTGGTCTACCGTAGAAGTCTTGAAAGATACGAACACGTTGTCTTTATCTGTCTTCAGGAACTTATCCGTGGGAGACATCACATCATACTGATAGCTGAACGTGATAGAGTTCTTCGGGAACTCGCGCGGCAGGTATTCCTTCTTGTTGAAAGAGTATTCCACCTCACCCATATACTTGGAACGATGATCCTTGAATCCGTAAGCGTAATATCCCTTGAAGAACAGATGCGGATTCAGGTTGGCCGTGGTCTGCGCGCTCATACGCAGACGCAATCCGTCGATATAGTTATTGGAGATCATGGTGTTTACCGGACCGATATCTACCTTGCTGGGATGCTCCTTGGTCCCGGTTTCCACAAAGTTCTCGATAAACGCCTTCAATACAAAAATCACATATTTGAATCCCGGCATCTGCTCCAGACGCTTTACCAGCATATCCATAGAACTCTCGGTCTGCGTAAGCGGAACCGGCCGGTATTGATTCCAGAAATCGTCTCCGCGCATCATGGCGTCCGCCTCTTTGATCTCGGCCCCCTTACGCTTGAAAAGTTGCTGCGGAAGTTCATCGAAGGCATAATCAGAGTAACGGGTAGTCCTTCGTATCTGGAATCCTTGCATGATCTTCATCAAGGTCATCTCCACAATCATGTCATCGGTTTTCAACACCCACTCCCCATTGGGCAATTGCTCGAACTCCTGAATAATATCCATATTGTCTACAAAGTTCACCCCCGATTTCTTGGGCAGGTTCATTGTACATTTCTTCACCGTATAAGACGAGTCGGCCAATACGTAAAGATGCCCCGTAAAACCGAAGTCCTGCGAGTTATTGGGAACGAAGGTGAGATGGAAACACTTGTCCTTGTCCACGAATGTGGTGTCCATAATGTAAAACTTATAAAAAGAGATGGCATCACTGGACGAAATAGGGCTGATGAAAGGATACTGCAACAGACGGATATCATTGTCGTAAATATTCACATCCGTAAATACATCCTTCAGCACCGTACTCAGCATATCTCCCGTTGCAAACAGCTCGTTCACCCCCGTAGAGCTCATTCCTTTGATAATGGTCTTCTCACTCTTGGGATGTTTACGGTAAATTTTCTGCGAAGCGGTCTCGTCCACCGAAATAGGAAGGATGAATTTATTGGTTTCCTCACAAAGTTCGATCTGGTCTTTCAGGAAAGGCATCTTTTTATACATGCCTTTTTCCAGCATCTCGGGAGTCACATCATTCAGTGACATCGTGATCTTCTGATACTTATTGTACTGATAGTAATCGTTCTCGCTCAGCTTATTATTCTTTTTATGAGCGATCACCTTCTTCATCAGTTCCACTGCCGGATTATTCTTACGGGAGTATTTCTCTCGTTTGGGCTTCACCACCACTTCGTCCAGCATGATATCATCCGGTCTCATCCTCACATTCAGGTTCTTGGTGACGCCGGGAATTATATTCACCACTTTTGTTACATATCCCACCGCCGAAAAGGTGAGTTTATTCCAGCCTTTACGGGTTTCGACCTTATAATTTCCATCATTATCGGTAATACTTCCTACGCCTTTTCCTTCATAAAAGACTGACAAGTAGGGTATGGGTTCATTCGTCAATGAGTCTGTTACAACGCCTTGTATATTTTGGGCTGACACCGAAATGCAGCATCCTAATAACAAAAATAGTAGAAACGACTTGATATATTTTGTCTTCATTCTTTTCACCGCTATTTTTATGAGGGAACAAAGTTAAGCATTAACTTAAAAGAAAGTTGCTAATATAAGCTAATAAATACAGAAATCTTACATATTGACCAATAAATAGGTGAAATTTAACACCGGAAGAACCATTATGCAGCAAATAAAAAAGGGGTCTTTTCACAAAGCCCCCTTTTTAAGTTTTCAATAGGTATTAGTTTTTTTTTAAGGTAAAAAGATTGTTTTCAGGATAACGATGCAAATATCGAGCCTTTTTTTAAACCAGCCAAATAAAAAACTATGCCATACAACATGTTTTTAGATTTTTCTGTCTTTTTTGGCAGATTATTATTCAAAATGATCTTTATCGGCCTCATTATATATACAAAGGTAGCAAAAATATAGACTAAAACAGCATTTTAATGAGTTTTTTCTTTTCCCAAGAAATGTCCATCTACCTTATCGCGATGTTTCAGCACCTTTGCATCGATGAAAAAAACAATTTCTTCGGCGATATTGGTTATATGGTCTCCGGCACGTTCCAGCTTACGGATAACGGTGCCGAGTTCCAGGCAAGTCAGGAAATTATCGGGGTGTGTTTCCAGATATTTTGTAAGGACGGCAGGAGCAGCCGCATTGATTTCGTCCAGCAAATTATCTTTACTGAATACATTGAGGGCTAACTCCAGATTTTCTTCATTCAACGCGTTCTTGGTCATTTCGAGCATACCGAGCACTTGTTTCAGCATCTCTTCTATACGCAGGCTGTGGAGCAGTTCACTATCCAGCACGGTTTCCTCGCTTCTCACCACAAAACGGGCTATGCCTTCGGCAAAATCTCCCAAACGCTCCAAATCACTGTTTATCTTGAACATGGCCAGCACAAAACGCAGGTCAATGGCTACCGGATTGTATAGAGCGATAGTGTCCTCTACATCACTGTCTATTTTCAACTCGAACGCATTCACCCTTTTCTCACGGACAATGACTTGCTGTGCCTGGTCACGGTTAAAGGTCAGCACAGCCTCTCCTGCCCTGTCCAGCTGATTGTAAACCAATGTCCACATCTCGTTCACTTCCTTCTTCAGTGATACAAGTTCTGATTCTATAAATTTCACCATATTCTTAATTCTTGTTTTGTTTATCATTATTTCTTTCACCGCAGATTGCGCAGATTCACACTGATTTTAATTTTCCGGACAGAAGAATAAAAAGACAAATCCGTACCATTAGATCTGAAAAGCAAGCAAGCCCGCATCGGGTTGTGGCACATCAGTTCCAGCTTTATCTTATCTCCCATCTGTGCAACGCTGTGATGAATGCTTTACCCGAAACGCCCTGTAATATAATTCTGGGTCGCTTCCTTGCCCGGATTCGTAAATATTTTCTTCGTATCATCATATTCCACCATATTGCCCATATAGAAGAAGGCTGTCTTGTCACTGACACGCGCGGCCTGCTGCATGTTGTGGGTGACAATAACGATGGTATATTCTTTCTTCAGCTCATGAATCAACTCTTCTACCTTGGCTGTAGAGATAGGGTCCAGTGCCGAAGCCGGTTCATCCATAAGCAGAACCGAAGGAGATACGGCCATGGCACGGGCTATGCACAACCGCTGCTGCTGACCACCGGACAGGGCAAACGCAGACTCTTTCAACTTATTCTTCACCTCATCCCACAATGCGGCTCCTTTCAAGGTTTCCTCCACCCTGTGGCGGATAAACTCATTATCTTTCACCCCATTTACCCGAAGACCGTAGGCCACATTCTCGAAAATGCTTTTCGGAAACGGGTTGGGACGCTGAAAGACCATCCCTACGCTCTTGCGCAACTCGTCCACCTGCACGGACTTGTCGTATATATTTCTCCCGTCAATCAAAATCTCCCCCTCCAGACGAGAGCCGGGAATGAGGTCGTTCATGCGGTTGAACAGACGGAGGAAGGTGGACTTGCCACAACCGGACGGGCCTATGAAAGCCACCACCGATTTCTCTTCAATCGTCATGCTTATATCTTTCAGTGCCTGAAAATCACCATAGAAAAAATTTACATGTTTTGCATCTATCTTATTCATATTCTTAATGTTTTAATAATTTGCTGATTTGTCTATGTGCTAATGTACCAATGTCCGTGCGGTACACAGCGCAACCCATCGGCACACCGACAAATTATTAATTCGTTTTTACTTTGTTGGAAAAATACCGGCGGAGTGCATTTGCCAACAGGTTTATAATTAAAATAATAAGGATCAGTACCAACGCCGTACCGTATGCCAAAGGAAGCTGTGACTCCATATCCGTTCCGCTGGTAGAAATCACATAAAGGTGATAAGGCAATGCCATGCATTGGTCCAGAATGCTATGCGGCAGTTGCGGCAGGAAGTAAGCGGCACACGTAAACAAGATGGGCGCCGTTTCACCCGATACACGTCCCAAAGCCAGAATCAGTCCGGTAATGATGTTGGGCATCCCCATAGGCAGAATCACATGCCAGATGGTTTGCAGCTTGGTCGCGCCCAAAGCCAGACTCCCTTCACGGAAGCTGTCGGGAATCGCCTTCAAGGCTTCTTCGGTGGTGCGTATCACCAAAGGTACACAAAGCAATCCCAACGTCAAAGAACCGGCCAGGATGCTGTCGCCGAACCCCATGTATTTCACAAACAGTGCCATACCAAACAAACCGAACACAATGGACGGAATACCGCTCAGGTTATTGGTCATCATCCGGATAAAGCGGACCAGCTTGCCTTTCGGCGCATACTCGTTCATATAAATGCCACTCATCACTCCCACCGGAAAAGCGAACAGCGCACTGCCCGCCATCAGATAAAAAGTACCTACAATGGCCGGCCATATACCGCCACCCGTCATGCCGTCACTGGGCGCCGTGGTCAGAAACTCCCAGCTGATTACTCCTATACCTTTATATATAATAAAACCGAGAATGGCGAACAGAATGAGGACAATGCTATAACTCAACAGTTTGAAAATGCCGAATGCCAGCCATTGCGAACGTCTTTTACGCGCCCCTTGCCCGACAGGGAAAACATCTTGCTTCATATTTTAAATACTTAATTAATCATTTGTCAATCTATCCATATACCCATTGGCTACGCTGTGTGCCGCATGATCATTAGCACACCGGCAAATCAGTACATTATTTATTTGTTCTTGATGAAATATATTCTACACTAAAGTTGATAAGCATCGTGATGAAAAACAACACTACTCCCAACAGGAACAGGGCTTCATAGTGCGCGCCGCCGGCTGGAGCCTCTCCCAGTTCCGCTGCAATAGTCGCCGGAATGGTACGGAGCGGTTCCAGAATAGTGGTGGGTATCACGGCCGCATTTCCTGTAACCATCAGCACCGCCATCGTCTCGCCTATGGCACGTCCGATGCCCAGGACAACGCCCGAAGTGATTCCCGAAACAGAGAAAGGTATTACCACCTTATATATAGTCTGCCAACGGGTAGCGCCCAATGCCAGACTGGCTTCGCGCATGGCACGGGGACAATTCCGCATCGCATCCTCGCTTACGGTAATGATAGTGGGGAGTGCCATGATCGCCAAAACAATACTTCCGGCCAATCCGGTCTCGCCCACAGGCAGATTAAAGACTTTCTGAATAAGCGGTACGATGACTATCAACCCAAAGAAACCGTAGACCACGGACGGAATACCACTGAGCAATTCAATAACCGGCTTCAGAAAACTACGGGTCCGATGGTCGGCCACCTCGGACATATACACCGCCACCGACAAGCCGAAAGGCAAAGCGAACAGGATGGCAAAGAAACTCACCCAAAGCGTACCCGTAATCAAAGGAAGAAATCCGAACTGAGGGGCGGGAGTAGCCGTAGGGAACCATTCCTTTCCAGCAAAAACCTCGTCAAAAGAAATAGACTCGTCTTTCAGCAGGTGGCCCGGAAAATCCTTCTCTATAAACTTGGAGGGAACAAAGGCGATGATGCCTGGATTACCGGCAACGATCTCGCCGATGCACCGGGGGGCTTTCTCGTATTCGGCTCCCAGCTCTTCCTCCGAGAAATAGGAAGTGATATCCTCCAACCGGAAAACTTTAACCTCCGCGTCCGGTCCTCCCAACTCTTTCCAGTTGGTAATCTCTTCGTCAAAAACGTCTTTTATTTGTGCCGCACTCAGTTCCTGCACCGGATTGGCTTTATTCACCGCCAGCACATATCCCTCTTCTATGACTTTTTTATTAAAAAGTCCCAAAGCTTCCGCAAACAAGAATACGACAATCAGCAAAATAGTAATGCTCGTTACAAAACCGCTGCAAGTCAATATCCCTTCTACAATCTTTTCCCAAACTCGTTTCATACAGTTTTAGTCTTCTATTTTAATAACCGATGCAAAAAAAGCCTCTTTATATTAAGGTGATATGAAAGAAGCTTGAAGTATTTGCTACAATTATATTACAAACTTGTTACAAGCAAAGACAATCCTGATCTTATTGCCATTTTCCCGCAAGGACGGATTCAATCCACCCTTGCCGGCGAATATTGCCCGTAACAGAATCGTAACACACCAGTAAAACAAATGACACAAGAAAACGTTTCTTTTGCACACGAATTAATATAAGAACTTATGAATCAATTAAAAGCTCTATTTCTTTTTATTCTATTGGCTTGTAGTCTGAATATTACCGCACAACGCATAAAAGGCAGTGACACGGTGTTGCCTGTGTCACAGGAAACAGCCGAGATTTTCATGAAAGATGATCCCGACCGGCGGGTAACCGTCACCGGCGGAGGAACCGGAGTGGGGATTTCCGCCCTGATGGACAACACAACAGATATCGCTATGGCTTCCCGTCCCATCAAATTCAGCGAAAAGATGAAACTGAAAGCCGCCAAACAGGAAGTGGAGGAAGTAATCATAGCGTATGATGCCCTGGCCGTCATTGTAAACCCGTCCAACCCTGTCAGCCAACTGACACGCCAGCAACTGGAAGCCATATTCCGCGGCAAGATAACCAATTGGAAGCAACTGGGAGGACCCGATATGAAAATTATTGTCTATTCCCGCGAAACCTCTTCGGGAACTTACGAATTTTTCAAAGAAAGCGCCCTGAAGAACAAGAACTACATGAGCAGCAGCTTGTCCATGCCCGCCACCGGAGCCGTGATCCAGTCTGTAAGCCAGACCAAAGGCGCTATCGGCTATGTGGGACTGGCCTACTTGTCCCCCCGGGTGAAAGCCATCGCCGTTTCCTACGACGACGGCAAGCACTATGTACTGCCCAGCCTTGAAAACGGAAAGAAGAAACTTTACCCCGTAGTACGCCCTCTTTACTACTATTACAACGTAGCCAATAAGGAAAAAGTAACCCCGTTCATCGACTATATCCTGTCGCCCCAGGGGCAAAATATTATAAAAAACGGTGGATATATTCCTGTGAAATAAAGGATATCCCAAAAAGAATGCGTACTTTTGCAGCAAAAGTGTAAAATTGATATCACAATGACTGAAATGAACGCTACAGAAGCTACAGAGAAGAAAAGTCTGAACTTCATTGAACAGGCAGTTGAGAACGACCTGAGAGAAGGTAAAAACGGAGGGAAAGTACAAACCCGCTTTCCGCCCGAGCCGAACGGCTACCTGCACATCGGTCATGCCAAAGCCATCTGTCTGGATTTCGGGATAGCTGCACGCTATGGTGGCGTATGTAACCTGCGTTTTGACGACACCAACCCGACCAAAGAAGATATGGAATACGTGGAAGCCATCAAGGAGGACATCCAATGGCTCGGATTCCAGTGGGGAAACGAATATTATGCATCCGACTACTTCCAGCAATTATGGGATTTCGCCGTCAATCTGATAAAGGAAGGAAAGGCTTATATAGACGAACAGAACTCCGAACAAATCGCGGCACAAAAAGGCACTCCCACCCAACCCGGAACCGAGAGCCCTTACCGCAACCGTCCCATCGAGGAAAGCCTGGAACTGTTCAACAAAATGAACAGCGGTGAAATAGAAGAAGGCAAAATGGTGCTCCGTGCCAAAATAGACATGGCAAGCCCCAACATGCACTTCCGCGACCCTATTATTTATCGTGTGGTAAAGACTCCGCACCACCGTACAGGCGAAACCTGGAAAGCATACCCCATGTATGACTTTGCACACGGACAGAGCGACTATTTTGAAGGAGTGACCCATTCGCTGTGTACCCTGGAGTTCGTACCCCACCGTCCGTTGTACGACCTGTTCGTGGACTGGGTAAAAGAGGGTAAAGATCTGGACGACAACCGTCCTCATCAGTATGAGTTCAACAAACTGAACCTCAGCTATACGCTGATGAGCAAGCGCAACCTGCTGACTCTAGTCAAGGAAGGCTTGGTAAACGGTTGGGACGATCCCCGTATGCCGACCATCTGCGGTTTTCGCCGTCGCGGTTACTCTCCGGAGTCCATCCATAAGTTCATCGACAAGATTGGCTATACCACATACGACGCCCTTAATGAATTCGCCCTGCTGGAAAGCGCCGTGCGCGAGGACCTGAACGACCGTGCCACCCGCGTATCCGCCGTACTGAACCCCGTGAAGCTCATCATCACTAACTATCCCGAAGGACAAGTGGAAGAGATGGAAGCCGTCAACAACCCCGAGCATCCCGAAGAAGGCAACCACGTCATCGAATTCAGCCGCGAACTTTGGATGGAGCGCGACGACTTCATGGAAGATGCTCCCAAGAAATATTTCCGCATGACACCGGGACAAGAGGTACGTCTGAAGAACGCGTACATCGTGAAGTGTACCGGCTGCAAGAAGAACGACGCCGGTGAAATCACCGAAGTATATTGCGAATACGACCCCGATACCAAGAGCGGTCTGCCCGGAGCCAACCGTAAGGTGAAAGGCACCATCCACTGGGTAAGTTGTGCCCACTGCCTCGAAGCAGAAGTGCGTCTCTACGACCGTCTGTGGAAAGTGGAGAACCCGCGCGATGAGCTTGCCGCCATCCGCGAAGCGAAGAACTGCGACGCACTGACAGCCATGAAAGAGATGATCAACCCCGACTCCCTGAATGTGCTGCCCTGCTGCTACATCGAGAAGTACGCTGCCGGCATGCAGCCCCTCTCCTACCTGCAGTTCCAACGTATCGGTTATTTTAATGTTGACAAAGATTCTACGCCAGAAAAAATGGTATTCAACCGTACTGTAGGTCTGAAAGACGTTTGGGGTAAAATCAATAAATAAGAATATGAGTAAAAAAAACCTGCTGTCCGGAAGAGACAAAGAACTGCAAGAAATGGCAGAACAATATGAAGCTGCCAAAGCAGAGAACAGAACCATCTATCTGGACGCAGACGACTTAGCCGACCTCGCAGACTGGTATGCCGTGCATCATAAATATGCCATGGCTACCGAGGTCGTAGAGTATGGCTTGGGAATACATCCGGATAATACGGCTCTGTTGGTGGAACAGGCATACTTGTTCCTCGACACCCAGCATAAAGAGCAAGCCAAAGATATATTGGAACGGATTGCCGAAGAATCTTCCGAAGTGAAAGTGCTGAAAGCCAACCTACTGTTGGGCGAAGGCAAAGAAGAAGAAGCAGAAGCGATACTCGACAGCATAGACGATAAGGACGACCTGGCCAATATCGTTGATGTATCCTATATGTACATCGACATGGGATTCCCGGAAAAAGCATTGACATGGCTGACGCGCGGACTCGAAAAATATGCCGAAGAAGAAGCCTACCTTGCCGTCACCGGCGATTGTTACTATGCCCAGGGACTGTTTGAAAAAGCCACCTTCTTCTTCAATAAGCTGATTGACAAGAATCCGTATTCGGCTCCTTACTGGTTTGGACTGGCCCGTTGCTACTTTGACCAGCAGATATTCGACAAAGCAATCGAAGCATGCGACTATGCCACGGTGGCCGATGACGAGTTTGCCGATGCCTACCTGATGAAAGGACATTCCTTCTTCCAATTGGGAAATGAGGAAAGTGCCATGGAGAACTACCTGCAAGCCGAAAAGTTCCATCTCGTCTCCCACGGTTTCATCAACACCTTCATCGGCCTGAACAAAACCTCCAAAGGAGAGTGGAAAGAAGGATACGACTATCTGGAAAAAGCCATAACGGCCGAAGACAGCCATGACTTCGCCTTGCCTTCTCTTTATGCCAATGCAGCCCTATGCCTGCACAAGATGGGAAAGAAACGCAAAGCACACCAGTATTGTAAAAAAGCATACGACCTGGCACCCGAAGAGATAGACCCGTACCTGATTGAGGGACGCATCTACATGGAAGAAGGTGAGTATGAGAAAGGTGTGAAGAGATGGGCCAAAGCCTTAGAGTATGCCCCCTATGCAGATACCTGGCACGAAATAGGCATGTGTAGCATGGAAATAGGACAACTGAGCTATGCCAAGCTGGCCTTTGAACATGTCAAAGAGATGGAGCCGGACTTTGAAGGTATCAACGAAAGGCTGACCTCTCTGTATATGCTGCTCAAAGACAAGGAGAACTTCATGAAGTACAACCAGCTGTGCGAACATCCGTTCAGGCTGGAAGAGTTGGACAAATTGCAACAGATACTACAAGAAGATAACCAGGAAGAGCTGGCCCTAGTGATGAAGAATATTTTCAATGCATTACAATAACAGTAATTATATACCACTAATCTAGCAAATGGAATCAGTAGCCTTTATCCAATGGTGTCTCGACCACCTCAATTACTGGACCATCACTTTATTGATGGCCATTGAAAGTTCGTTTATTCCCTTCCCCTCGGAAGTTGTAGTCCCTCCTGCCGCTTGGAAAGCCGCCAACAATGACAACATGAATATATATCTGGTGGTATTGTTTGCAACCATAGGGGCAAATATCGGAGCCTTGATAAACTACTATCTGGCAAAATGGCTGGGACGCCCCATCATTTACAAGTTTGCCAACAGCCGTTTCGGGCACATGTGCCTCATCGACGAAGCCAAAGTGCAGCATGCGGAGGAATACTTCGATAAGCATGGAGCCGTATCAACCTTTGTCGGCCGCCTGATACCTGCTGTTCGCCAGTTGATATCCATCCCTGCCGGTCTGGCACGCATGAAACTGGGAACTTTCTTGCTGTACACTACCCTGGGTGCGGGCCTTTGGAATTCCATCCTGGCTTTCATCGGATATTACTTGTCCACAGTACCCGGCATCGAGAACGAGGAACAGCTGCTTGCCAAAGTAACGGAATACAGCCATGAGATAGGTTATGTATTTATCGGCATCGGTGTACTCATCGTGGCATTCTTCATCTATAAAGGAATGAAGAAGAAATAAAAAAGAAAACGGCATGATAATAAAAAAGCGGTGGACAGCATGATAAATTCTGTCCACCGCTTTTTATTGTTTATCCCAAATCCAAACTTTCTACTTTACAGCTGCAATAGCTTTATCATAATCTGGTTCTTGCGTAATTTCAGGTACCAATTCCGTATAGGCAATCTTACCATCCTTACCGATAACCACTACCGAACGCGCCAATAGACCTGCAAGCGGTCCGTCGGCCATGCGTACCCCGTAGTTTTCATCAAAATCGGAGAAACGGAAATCAGACAAAGGAATCACATTCTCAATACCCTCCGTTGTACAGAAACGTGCATGTGCAAAAGGTAAATCCTTGGAGATTGCCAACACTACCGTATCGGGCAGGCCGGCAGCCAGTTTGTTGAACTTACGTACAGAAGTAGCGCACACACCAGTGTCAAGGCTGGGGAAAATATTCAAAATAACATTCTTCCCGTTCAGTTCCTTCAAAGAGAATGAAGACAAATCTGTTTTTACCAATTCGAAATCGGGGGCAACAGAGCCCACCTTTATAAATTCACCGATAACCTTTACCGGTTGTCCTTTAAATTTTGTTGTAGCCATAGTTTTATCAAATTATATGTATACATAACAAATTACATACAGAAAAAGTTCACCCGAAACTTTTTTCCAGATAAACTGTTATTCTACGGACGAATTAATGATAATCACTTAAAAAATTAAATTCACATGAAAACTATTTTTGACGAACTTCAGCAGGAAGTAAAGAATTGGTGGATTTCACTCATTCTTGGTATTCTTTATGTAATAGTGGCTATAAGCCTGATGTTCTCCCCTCTCAGCGGGTATGCAGTATTGAGCATTCTGTTCAGCGTCTCCATGTTGTTCAGCGGTCTGCTGGAAATATCCTTTGCAGTAAGTAACCGTAGAAGGGTATCCAGTTGGGGATGGTATCTGGCTGGAGGTATCATCGACATGATTCTGGGATTCTACCTGATAACCTACCCAATGCTCAGCATGGAAGTCATTCCATTCATCATTGCCTTCTGGCTGATGTTCCGCGGCTTCTCATCCGTAGGCTATGCCATGGACCTCAAAAGATACGGGACAAGAGACTGGGGATGGTATGTTGCTTTCGGTATTCTTGCCGTCATCTGCTCGCTCATCATCTTGTGGCAACCGGCAGTAGGCGCCCTTTACGCCGTGTACATGATTTCGTTTGCATTCCTGATTATAGGTTTCTTCCGTATCATGCTGTCATTCGAGCTGAAAAACCTGCACAAGCGCGGGAAAGAGTGGAAGGAAAAGAAAGAGAAAGAAGTATCTCCACGCAGATGGGGATTTGGCATGGGAGGCGGAAGTGTGACTGCCGGAACAAGTAATTCACTGAATACATATGCTTTGAAGAATACATCGCTTACGGATCAGGAGTTATTGTTTTTGAATTCTGCTAATTTTGAGAATTCAGCGCGAAAGACAAATGTAAAACATAAGACACCGGTTTCTTTGGGGATGTCAGTGAGTTATTCTTTAAATAACCGGTTTGCTTTAGTAACCGGTTTGAATTATTCCTTATTGTCTTCTTCCTGGGAAACATCCGATGCATACCATAATAAAACGAGTCAGAAACTTCATTTTATAGGTATTCCGTTGTCTTTGACATATAGAATAGCTGAATGGAAACGTTTCCAGGTTTATGCGGCAGCGGGAGTCATGACAGAAGTGAATGTGGCGGGGAAATTGGTTACGAAAAAATAAATGCATAATGAATTATATGAAAAGGAAGCTGATCATATTCGTATGAAAGAATGGTTCTGGTCTGTGAATGCCCGTGCCGGTGTAAGCTACCCATTGCTTCGTTTTGTAAGTCTTTATGCAGAAGTAGGGGCAGATTATTATTTCGATAATGGCAGTTCGATCGAAACTGTCCGTTCCGAAAAACCATTTAATGTAAATTTGCAGGCCGGTTTCCGGTTTGGCTTTTAATAAGAAACAAATACTAATAACATAAAAATTAAAAACAGAAAATGAAGAAGCTAAAATCTTTAGGGGTGGTTGCCGCAGCAACTATTTTGTTGACCTCTTGTTTGGATGGAAGTAATGAGAGTAGTGTAGCTGGTTGTGCGGTAATTGATATTTCTACAGAGGCGGGTATTGCTGCTTATGTGGATGATTATTCTATTCCGTGTTATTCTCCTGTATTTAAAGATTTGACTCCAGGTGATTGTATTTATTTCACTGGAACTTTGAATGGGGATGATCCGGCAAATGATGGAACGAAAAAATATTGGACGATATCTAATGCTGCTGTAACACAAAAATTTGATAGTAGGGGACGCTTTGCTATGCCTCTTGATACGGCTAATATTATACCGAATGAAATAGCTGCTACGGATATGGCTTTACTATATTTCGGACAATATTCTTTTACTATTAAAGACTATTTGTTTGTGGGATCCAGTCATGAGAAAGCTCCATCAGATCAGGTAAATGAATATCAGTTACAATATGATTATAATCAAGAGCCGCAGACTGTAGATGGAAAACGTGTTTATGATTTTTTCCTTCGTGTTGTAAAAACTTCTGATGGAAAAGGTATTGTAGGTACTACTCCTTTTTATTATACGTTTAATACACGTGGATATTTTAAAACATTACAGTCAAAGGAAACAGCTGCAGGAAATGAGACTTTAAGTATTAGATTTAACTATATCAAAGAGTTTAATAAAGATACAACCGCTGCAACATGGGGTAAATCTCAAATTATTACAATTCAAATACCAAAGGAATCCTAATTAAATAAGATTGTAAAACAAAAAAGGAATTCAATTAATTGGATTCCTTTTTTGTTTATATTATAATGATACCGTTAATTGGATATAATGAAATCAATATTTGCTATAACTTTGATCTTAATACTTTTATGTTTTGCTTGTAGGAATAATACTCACAATCATTTTGTGAATCAAGCAGAAACTTTAATTGAAACAAATCCTGATAGTGCTTATTTACTATTGAATAGTATAACAATGCCAGATAAGTTGAATGATGAATTATTTGCTCATTGGTGTATGTTGTTGGGAAAAGTTTCAGATGATTTGCATAAAGACATGCCTTATGTCTCTTATTTAATACAAGCTCAAACTTGGTATGAAAAAGATGGAACCATTGATGAACGGATACAGATTGGCTTATATTTAGGTCGTTCGTATGTAGAGGAAAAAAGGTATGATGAAGCAATGAATACTTATTTACGGGCTTTAGATCTGGCAAAAGAGGGTAAAGAATATAATTTGGCAGGATATATATGTAGCTATATGGCTGATTTATATGAATTAAAAGATATGTTTTATCAAGCTCGAAAGAAGTATCAAGAAGGAGCAGAATATTTTTTGAAAGCACATAATAGTCGAAGTTACGCTTTAGCCTTGAGGGATGTGAGTTATACCTATTGTCTACAGGATTCTTTAAATTTAGCATTAAAAAGCTTAAAGGTGGCTGATTCTATAATTTATGCAATAAATGATTCGGTTGCACGAACTTCCATTTTGAATGCATTGGGAAATGTTTATTCTTTGATGGATTGTCAATATTGTGCGGAGAAATATTTATTGAAAGCATTAGAATTAGACACAACAGAGATTGCCCCTACTTATTTAGCATTAAGCACACTTTTCTTGGAAAATGGTGATTTAGATAAAGCACGGTACTATTTGAAAGAATCAGAACAAAAAACAAAAAATGCTTATACTTCAGTAGGTGTAACATATCAGCATTATTTAATAGAAAAGATGTCCAATAATCCAATTGATGCATTATTTTATTTAGAATTGCATTGCCAGGAGTCTGATTCAATATCCTTTGTCCAGAATAATGCCCGAATAGATGAGATAGAAAAAAAATACAACTATGTTAAAGTATTAAATGAGAATAATCAATTACGCATAAATAGACAGAGTTTGTTTATATTTTTGATTTTAGCAATTCTTTTTTGCTTATTATTTGCCTTTCTATATTATATAAAATCAAAGCATAGCAGAGAGCAGATCTGTAAGCAGCAAAAAACATTAGATGATAAAGAAAAAAAATTATTACAATTGGTTGCTAAATTGGATAAAAAAGAAAAAGATTTAGAGCAATTAAAAGTATTAATGGCTCAAGCTGATAATCAGGAAGATGTTCAGAAGTTGTTAGATAAGCGAGAATCGGAATACCAAAAACAAAAAGAGGAAGTTTTACAGGTCCGAAATGAATTTAATGTTTTAAGGAAGAAAATGTTGTATCTGACTCCTGTTGTTAAGAAGATTGTGAAATTATCACAAGTGGTAGTGCCTGGTGCTTCTAAATCACCAATTTCAGTAAAAGATTGGCATCTGTTGGTGAATAGCGTAAATAATATATATTTTTTGTTCAATGAGAAATTGGAGGAGATTGGTTTTAAAGAAAATACTGTTGAAATGTACTATTGCTATCTTTCTCTTTTAAAATTAGATAAAAATCAGGAAGCTGTTATTTTGCATATAAATCCGGATTCAGTTTCAAAGTTACGGGTTAGAGTTCGACAAAGGCTACAAATTTCTAGTACAAAAACGTCTATTTGTGAATGTTTGATGAGTATGTAGTTATTTGATTGGTTATTAGTTGATTAATGGATGTTTAGATAAGTGCTCTGTCCTGTATTTTGTTTTTAAGTGCTTGATTGTCAGCGTCAACTAGTCCTAAGTGCTTTTGGGGATTTCTTTCATGGTCTAAGTTGTTTCTCATATTTTTGCCTAAAATTTAAATGGTTTAATTTATGAAGAAGTTAAAATTTTTATCTCTCCTAGTTTTAGGTATGTGTTTATCTATCCAGGTGTTCGCTCGTAAAAATGTAGTCTTGAAAGGTAGTTGGAATCGAGTGGAGAAATCAATTACTCTCAATTTACCAATTCAAGTTTGGTTGGAAGATAATAATAAAGATATTACGATTCAATTTTTTAAGAACTTGGGACTTGTTGATGTTTCTATTATTAGTTTTGAAGGGAATGTTATCTATAATACAGTAATAGATGCAGGCGAAAGTTATATTCATCTTGTTACGTTAAATAAGGAATTGAATAGTTTAGATTGTCAAATATTTATATCTAATAAAGATAATCAAGTTCAAGGTTTATTTAGTGTTAATCGGTGAAGAGTGTAAATAGAATTTTTTATTAAATATAGTAAGTTATGGGAAGTATTATTAAAAAAGCATTAACATTAGTATCAATGTTTCTGTTAGTCTCTTGTCAAAATGACTTGGACGATGCATTGGATAAGGGTTTGCCTAGTGAACTTCAAACGAAGAGTAGCGTTAGTGTACCAAGTGTTTTATCTCAGCTATCTGGTATTCCTGTGAATATAAGATTAAAAAGTGGAAATCGAAATTATTCATATTTATCTACCAGTAAAAAAAATAGTACGGTAGATTTACATGTTATAGATGATGGCTCTTTACGGCAAAGATGGCTTATTTCTTCAGGCGGAGCATCTATAAAAGTGGAAGGGGGAGCATACATAAATGGCTATTTAACTACAATTGGGACTCCTCGTGTTCCTATAATAACAAATATTGATTCAAGAAATATAGGAATGTTTAAAGGTCCTACAGAATCAACCTATCATATCTATATTTCGTATATTGAACCTTCAACGTTTCAACAAGTAAAGGCTTATTTATATTCTGTGGATGCTGAGAATAGAGATTTAGCATTTGCTGAAGAAAATAAAACCGGAGGACGCCATGTCTGGGAGATTATTCCTGTAGAATCATTTGAAATTCTTGATGTTAAGTATGCTCAAGAAGTAACTGATAGAGTAGCTCCTTCTCTAAAATTTATTCGTGCTTACAATTTAAGTAATATCAATGGCCCCTCTCCATTAACTCATACATTTAATGTCTCAGAGGAATATACAGAATCCTCTACATTTGGTAAAACAGAAGGTCTAACTACAACATCAAAAATATCAAATAGTACCTCTTTTAAAATAGGATTACCTTTGATTGGTGGTGATGGAAAAGTTGATACAGAAATGACAACGGAGAAGTCATGGATATATTCAGAAAATCGAACTGTTACAAATAAGAAAACTATTTCAGATACGTTTGGATATACAGCTCCACCATATACAAATATTCGAATAGACTTATATCTAATGGTATATGATTTGAATGTAACTTATATTATGACATTAAAAGGAAATAAGAGTGGTAAAATCATAAAGTTAAAAGGTAAATGGGAAGGTGTGGAATCTACTGAATTCACGTACGAACCAAAAATTGTGGCAGGAAATGCTAATCAAGTTGTACCTGAAGTTGAAGGTAAGCTAAATAAATCAGATTTTGAACGAATGCATATTAATAAATAAATACTTTTACTTCGTTATGAGATATATCTAAGTATTAGATAAATATAGTTTACTAAATAAAGAGGGGGTCCTGGCTGGATGCCTTCTTTTTTTTGTTATGCCGCCAGTTTATTATCCATTTTTGTTTTTAAAGACAGTGTCTCTAGCTTTTATAAATAGTTTTTTGTTCGTAATAAATCTGTTACCAACATTGGATTATCC
>ERZ825896.557-NODE-557-length-47943-cov-29.721580_pt1 | contig 47943 bp, 39 predicted proteins | sample MGYA00519858_ERZ825896 | MGnify/ENA primary metagenome ERZ825896 (study PRJEB31778, sample SAMEA3449214) | human gut metagenome | biome: human gut; feature: human-associated habitat; material: faeces | place: United Kingdom | collected 2010/2012 ... | reverse complement strand
TTGCGTCCCTACATCACTATAGGTTTGCCTTTGTTATAACATATAAAATTTAAAATTATTCTTTTTTCATTATATTTTATTTAATTAATGTTGTAAATACCTTTATCGACATTTTTCTATAAATTAAATAAGAGTGATATGCCCTTTACCAAAATTCTGGCAAAACATATCACTCCTATTATATATCAACTATTCACCCTGCCTCTTATTTCCTATCTATTCCTAATTGCATCGATTGGTCGTTTTGAAGCAATTTTCTTTACAGGGATAAAGCTTGCCACAAATGCAATGGCAATACTTACTACAAAAATAAGTGCAACCTGTCTTACTCCAAAGCTTAATACTGTTACCAATATTCCAACTCTATTTCTTAGGAAAGAATTAACTGCTGCAGTTACCACGCCTACTCCTACTGCTGAGAGTACAAAGTTAATCATTGCAATTACAAAGCTTTCTGAGAAGAAAATTCTAAATACATCATTGCTTCTAGAGCCTATTGCTCTTAAAATACCAATTTCCTGCTTCTTGTAGGAAATACTTGTAGCTATAAAGTTGGCAAGCATTATTGCTGAGAATATTGCAAAACCTAAGCCTACATAGAAGAATATCTTTGAAACAGCCTTTAATCCACTATTAACTGTATCTAATTCATAGGTAACTGATGAATTAACATCATATCTGCTTTCGCCTGTGGTGTCATAGCAGTATTTAATAATATCCTTTATTTCGTTTTTGTCAGTAGGCATTTTTGAAATTATAAAGCTATATATGCCGCTTTCATACAAAACACACTTATTATATAATTGAGCACTTGTTATAATTGTCTGATTATATTTTCCATTTTTGTAATCACTTGGAATGTATCCAACAACCTTATATCCATCTATAGTTTCATTAATATCGTTTATTCTATCAAATAAAGATATTTGATATTTCTCCTTCATCATAACCTTAGTACCCTCACTATCATTATAAGTATTTACTGCATCCTCTGAAACAACTATTTCTTTTTCTCCCAAGGATGTTTTTTCTCCAGCAATCCACTGTATTGCATCTTTGTCGATGTCCTCAAGCTTAGCAATAAAATTTGCATTAATAAAATTTGCATTTATATCTGAATTATCACTATATGCCGATAAATACACATCCTGTAATTGTGCAACCATCGGCTGCTCCTTTAGAAACTTTTCATTAAAGCCTTCGCCTACTAATGCAATATTTGATAAGCTATACTGGCTTGCATAATAAAATTCATTTGCTAAGGCATAATCAATAATCTGGTCCGTTGTAGTTGCACCCTGTTTTTTCTCTGTTAATCCCTTATATCTGTCAAGGCTGAACTTTGTATCAATTACACCTGTTATTGTATATTCCTTATTGTTAATATTTATCTTTTTGCCTATTATATCAGAATACTTATTAATATTCTCGAAGGTTGCATTTTCTCCCTCTGTTTTATCAGCATACTTTGCTAAATGGAAGGTTTCGTATATATATTCACTTATAGCAATCTCATCCTTGCTACCGTCTGGCAGCTGACCAGCTAACAGCTTGTAGCCTTGACTATCAAGATATTCCTTTGTAATTTCACCAAAGCCTGAAAAAGCTGTGCTATATATATTTACCTCAGTTTCTGTTAATTTAACACTATTATCAATTTGAGCTTCAAAATCCAATGTACCATTTACAGGAGTTACAACTCTGATAAAATTATTCCCGAACTTTTCCTCTATTTTTTTTACATCAGCTTCAGTAAGTTTTCTGCCACTTTCAAAATAATAGTTGTCTTTATTATTGCTATTATAATATACCTTTACAGCCTTTCCGATAGATAAATAATCCAGATTACTGTCTATTATAGAATTTGTACATACATCAACATGGTTATAAGATGTAATTGTATCTGACAGGCCAAACAAACCAAAGGCAATACAAGACAGCAATATCGTAATTACTAATCTTATTTTTTTATGTTTTAAACCGCTAACACCAATTTTAAAGGCAGATTTCATAGGAAGCTTTGACTTTATAAGCTTAAAATTTTTACTATCCTGCTCTTTAATTTTGCTTTCATCAGTATTAACAAATTTTTTTCTTCTTCTGCTGCCAAACAGCTTTATTTTTGCCCCCTCAGTTCCTAATGTATCAATATAATCATTTATGGCTATTCTATCCTCTTCGGTTAAGTGATAGCCCTCCTTTACTGAAATAATCTCATTTTCAAATACAAGATTATCCTGTACTTTCTCCTGCTCCTCGCTATTTTCCACTTCAACATCGCTTATTACATTACCATCTGATAACTCAATAATTCTATCAGCATATAGCTCAGAAAATTCTCTATCGTGGGATACTATAATAACCAGCTTATCCTTTGACAGCTTCTTAAGTGTATCAAACACCTGTCTGCCTGTATTAGAGTCCAATGCACCTGTTGGCTCATCTGCCATAATAATTTCAGGATTTTTTACTAAGGCTCTGGCAATAGCTACTCTTTGTTTTTGTCCTCCGGATAATTCATTTGGCTTTCTATTACCATATCCGTCTAAGTCTACCTGCTTTAATATATTGTTGATTTCTTCGTCTGCAGCCTTTTTTCCTTGTAGCTGTAATGCTAGGGCAATATTTGCTCCAACAGTAAATTCATCTAATATGTTATACTCCTGAAATATGAAGCCTACATAAGTATTTCTATAGGAATCAAAATATTCCTGTTTAAAATCCTTTGAGGAAACACCTTTTATAATAATTTCTCCGTCATCATATTTATCTAATCCGCCTAACAAATTTAAAAGTGTAGATTTACCACTTCCAGACTTTCCTAATAAAAACACCATTCCCTTTTCTGGAAATTTTAAGGAAATCTTATTCAAGGCTGTAACTGGCACACCCTTTTTAGGCTTATATATTTTACATAATTCTCTTGTTTCTAACATATAATCTTCCTTTCGACTGTATTATGTGATGTATTACACTTAGTTAATATAACACTCTGTATATAATCTGTCAACTAATTATTTTATCTACTCTCCCTATGTATTTTATCTACTCTCCCTATGGCATACTATTATTTAGACATAATGCTCCCCAGCCTGTTCTTTTACTTGGCACAGGCTCATTAGCAAGTGGCACAGCTCCCTTTATTAAATATGCCTTTACTTTATCTGCATATAAATAAATATCATTTCGCCTGACAATTCCCCACTCCATTAATAATGCCACCGAGCCACTTACTACAGGTGTTGCAAAGGAGGTCCCTGTAAATAACGCAGTCCCCTCTCTTGTTGCTCCCCGTATATTTACTCCTGGTGCTACTATATCTGGCTTGACAAAATTATTTTCCCTTAAAAAGCCCCTTCCAGAAAATTCTGCATAGGAATTTGTAAAGCTGTTATACGCACCAACTGATATAACAGAATAAGCCGTAGCTGGAGAGGTTATAGTAACTTCTGGTGATGAGCCTAAAAATCTGGTGTTATTAATTGAGCTTTCCACTGGCAGCCACAAATCAACCTCTCCATTTTTTATGGTAATCGGTGTAATTTTTATACTGTAAAGCCCTGAAAGCAAGTAATCCTCTCTAGGTACAAATTCAAAATATATTTCCTGTGCTACACTAAAGGGCTTGGGCGTTCCATAATAGACATAAATTACAGTATTATCCAATATATAGGATGTACCCTCATTGTATTTATTTAAAATTCCACTTGTGTTTCCCGAAGGAGAAATAATTTCAACATAAAATTCATCACTATAATTTTTCCAAAGCTGCAAATTCAGCTTACTTTCATAATTACCTACTGCTATATCAATAATATAATTTTGATTATTTTGTAGTTTTGCCCTGTAATGTCCTGCTGATGCTCCTTCATTACCCATACCCACTACAACAGTATTTCTTCCTACTCCGGACACACTATTAATATATTGCTCCACTAATGAAGTTCCGTCATGGGAGCCATAATTATTCCCAAAGCTGATATTTATTACAACCGGTGTATTACTTGTAATTGCATATCGGATTACAAAATCTATTGCAAGCATAAGCTCGCTGGTCTTTGGAAAATTATCTCTAAAGGGGTTTCCCAGCTTAACTGCTATAAGCTTGGATTTTGTAGCTATTCCCACACTATTTCTTCTATTTTCAGCAAAATTTCCACAGGCTATGCTCGCAACTGCTGTACCGTGTCCTGATAAATCCACAGTATTAATTGTTACCTCACCATTAATTGCCATGTTTATTTCTTCATTATTATACAGACTTCCTCTGCTGTAGCCTGCCGGTGGTATTCCTAAGTTGTCCGTCTGATCCCATATACACTCAATTCTGCTTTCCCCATTTTCATCAATAAATACTGGATTTTTGTAATCTATACCAGAATCAATTACAGCCACAAAAATTCCCTCTCCAAAAAGATTATATCTATCCTGCACCGGTGATATGCAGGAGCTTCTAATTGCATTTACAACCTCATAATATAATCTCTTAGGTTTTTCTATATAAATAACCTGTGGCAAAGCCGCCATTTTATTAATTTGACTTTCTCTTATAATCACAATAGCAAATCCATTTAAAAGTATATTAGCCTCCTCTACATACTGCTCAATCTGACTAAAATCTCCCGTATATTTTATTATCAGTTCCCACCTGTCATTATTTAGATACCCAGTATCTAAGTCGATAGTTTCCTCTCTTACCTCTTTTCCTACATCTATTGCCAGATTTAATTGGTTTTCAATTTTTGCACTATTTCCATTATCCATTATCCATTATTCCACCTAAATTTTTGTTATTAATTTTATTTTACTTGCTATTATTTATTAATATATTTTAACCCTCTTACTTTACAATTTGTTTCTTTTTTTAACTGCAGACAATTCAATATACTTTAACAACTTATACTTCAATTACAATACACTAATATCACCTAAATCAGCTCTTGATAATATCCACATTGGTCTAAAAAGCTGCATAATCTGCCAGCAGCCAAAGCCGTACAAATTGTATTCTTTTATAAGCTTATATTTTTCAAAAATACTTCTTGCGTCCTCAAACCACACCTCATGTGTAATATTATCCTCCACATAGCTAAAAAATGGTGTTTTTGAAATTTCATCAAACATAATTATAGAATTATTATTTATGGCTATATTTACAGCTTCAATATTTCCTATGGTTTTTGCCTTTGATTCTCCTCTTACATATGGCTGTATAAAATCATATCCATAATTTGGTATTCCCATACTGATTTTTTCACTTGGTATTTGTGTAATAGCATATTCCAACACCTGCCTTACCTTGTTTATAGGTGCGACTGACATTGCAGGTCCGTATGTATAGCCCCATTCATAGGTCATTACAAAGGCTCGGTTACTTGCATTTCCAAGCCCCATATAATCCTTTCCCTCGTATAAAAGTCCACTTTGGTTGCTGGAGGTTTTCGGTGCTAAGTCAACTGTCACCTCATATCCTAGCTCATTAACAGCAGTTGTAACATCTCCAACAAATTGTGTAAAATTGTCCCTATCCTCCGAAAGTATAAATTCAAAATCAATATTTACGCCTTCAAATCCCATTTCTGTAATGGTATCAACAATATTAGCTATAAGATTACCTCTTGCTCTTTCATTAATAAGCATTCTATGTATAAGATAATTATTAAATTGTCCGTCCTTGCCAAAGGGTGTTAATGTTAAAACTGGTCGCACGCCCTTATATAAAGCGTCATTAATCATCCATTCCACAGGTAATGCTGGAGGAATTAATTCTCCATCCTCGCTAAAGCCATAAGAAAATACAGACATTTCCTCTAAATAGGGTAATGTTTCATTTAGCACCCACGGACTAATAAAGGGATACGCAAAGCCATTGGCTCTAAGAATATTTTCTCTATACAAAAGACCAGACAGCTCCAAATCGTCCACTATTAACATACTCTGCCCTATTGCCAACCTATATGGGTACTCAAGCTGATTTGCATAAATAAGTGAATTAATACTAATACCAAAATAAAAAGCGATACTGTCAACTGTATCGCCTTCCTTCACCACATAAATATCCATTTACACACCTACTTTTTTATACTATATATATGACACCAACCTTAAAAAAATACAAATAAGAAGCTGTTTGCGTTTTTTATTTATCCATATTTCACTTTGAATTTAATTAGTAACCCTTAAATTAATTTTCTGCTACCCATTTCAAATGTAAAAATTATACCCTTTATAAAATTTAAAGTGTCAGTATCGCAAATAAAAAACGCAAGCTGCTTCTGGCAGGGACATATGCTGCCGCCAGTGCTTAGCAAGTGCAAGCATAGCGATGCACGCACTTAGCACTGCTGCGAGCAGCATCTAAGCGGGAGCGGTCCCTATAAGAAGCTGTTTGCGTTTTTTATTTATCTATATCACTTTTTATTATCTAATTCAAAGCCACATTCCCATTAAAGTACACATCATACCAAACCAGGAACACATAGATTGTCCATATTTTTCTACTATTATCAGCCTTTCCAGCTCTATGGTCCTCTAATAAATTAACTATCAAGGTAGTGTCAAAGAATTCATCTACAAAATCTCTTTCAAACATTTCCTTTACTTTGTTGAAATACTTGTCTTCCTTAAGCCATACTCTTATAGGTACTGGGAATCCTAATTTCTTTTTATTAGCTGTTGCATCTGGAAGATGTCTTTTTGCAGCTACTCTGAAAGCATATTTTGTAGCCTTCTTGTTACATCTATAATTTATAGGCATTTTCTTTGTATAATCAAATACATTTATATCAAGGAATGGAACTCTTGATTCAAGGGAATGAGCCATGCTCATCTTATCAGCCTTTAATAATATGTCACCCTGAAGCCAGAAATTAATGTCTATATACTGCATTTTAGCAATATCATTAAGTCCCTTTACTCTGTCATAGGCATCCTTTACAATGTCCTTAGGTGCTTTATGTGTAAGCTTTGTATTTAAAATCTTTTCCCTTTCCTCTACAGAGAACATATTGGCATTACCAATAAATCTCTCCTCTACACTTTTACTGCCTCTGATAATAAAGTTTTTGCCCTTAAAGTTTGGCATTTTCTTTACTAACGCAGCCATTGGCTTTTTAATAAACCTTGGAACGAGCTTAAAACCTCTTAGAGATATTGGCTCATGGTAAATATTGTAGCCACCGAAAAATTCATCTGCACCTTCACCAGACAAAACAACCTTTAACTGACTGGCTGCTAACTGGTCAACGAAGTATAAGGCTATACATGAAGGGTCAGCCAATGGCTCGTCCATATAATACATAACCTTAGGAATAACATCAAAGTATTCCTCGCTGCTTATATTTTTGCTGTAATTTTTCTTGTGCAGCTCCTCTGTAAGACTTTCTGCATATCTTATTTCATTGTACTTACTACTCTTGTCCAAAAAGCCTACTGTAAAGGTTTTATTTCCCGGAAATTCAGAAACAACATAGCTGCTGTCCACACCACTGGATAATAGTGAGCCAACCTCTACATCACTTATCATATGTGTATTTACAGTTTCATGTACCAAATCCTCAATATCACTTATTGTATCTGATAATTGTACCTGATTTTCCTTCTGAGGCTCCATTAATGGGTCAAAATATCTGGTAACATCAAGCTTTCCATCCTTGTAAATCATATAATGACCTGCTGGAAGTCTATATATTCCCTTAAAGAAAGTTTCCTCTAAAACTGAATACTGGAAGCTTAAATACTGCTCTAAGGCAGCCTCATTAACCTCTTTTTTTACAGTTGGAAATTCCAAAATACTTTTAATTTCTGAGCCAAATACTAAATTGTCATCTGGCATTGCATAATAAAATGGCTTAATTCCAAAAAAGTCCCTTGCACCAAACATAAGCTTCTTTTTTGAATCATAAATCATAAAGGCAAACATACCTCTTAAACGATATAAAAGGTCTACACCATATTCCTCATAGCCATGAACTAAGACCTCTGTATCTGAATTATTGGCAAATATATGACCTTTGTTTTTAAGCTCTTCTCTAAGTGATAAATGATTATATATCTCTCCATTAAAAACAATGGCAATATCCTTATTTTCATTAAACATTGGCTGTGAACCATTATTTAAATCAATAATACTAAGTCGTCTAAAGCCTAATGCTACATCATCATTTATATAAAAGCCTTCCTGATCCGGTCCTCTATGAGCAATCTTATCAGTCATCTTTTTTAATATTTCATTTTTATTTCCATCAATATTTCCTGAAAAACCAGCAATTCCACACATGATGTTTGTTTCCTTTCTTTACATATTAAGCATCTTTTTAATATCAGATATAATATCTCTTTCATCCATAGGATATTTTACCCCTTTTATTTCCTGATAGTCCTCGTGACCTTTTCCAGCAAGAATTATTATATCCCCTTCCTCGCCATTTTCAATAACATATTTTATGGCTTCTTTTCTATCTGGTATAGTAATATACTTTCCGTCAGCCTTTTTTACGCCTGTAATAATATCCTCTATGATAGCCTCAGGCTCTTCAAATCTTGGATTATCAGAGGTAACCACTGTTAAATCCGAAAGTCTTGAGGATACCTCTCCCATTTCAAATCTTCTGTTTCTATCTCTGTTGCCTCCACAGCCAAACATAGTCACAATTCTTTTTGGGTGATATTCTCTAATACACTTAAGTAAGCTTTCAAGGCTCATTGCATTATGTGCATAATCTATCATTAATGTATATTTAGGGGATACAGGTATAATCTCAACTCTGCCCTTTACCCTAATATCCGACAGTACAGCTTCAATAAGCTTATAATCATTAGTAAAATGATTACATATAGCAATGGCTGTAAGTGAATTATATACACTAAATCTTCCCGGTATGTCAATCTCAACTGGAATATTTATTTTTCCTTTTAAGTCATAGGATATACCTAAGCAGCCGGGCTTTGTAAACAGCTTAATATTTTCTGCCTTGTAGTCTGCCTCGTTGTCAATTCCAAAGGTTTCCACCTTGCAGGCAGCCTTTTCAAGAATATCCTTTGTATGCTCATCATCTACATTAAATATTCCGTTTTTACATTGTCTAAATAATGCAGCCTTGCAGTTAAGATATTCGTTAAAATCCTTATGCTCATTTGGTCCAATATGGTCCTTTGATAAGTTTGTAAATATGCCATAGTCAAAAACAAAGCCTGCTACACGATGTAGCTTCATTGCCTGTGAGGAAACCTCCATTACTACACACTTGCAGCCTTCCTCAACCATTTTTGCAAATGTTTCCTGAACAATATAAGACTCTGGTGTTGTATTACAGCTTGGAATATGAGTATCTCCGATAATTGTTTCAATAGTTCCAATCAGACCGGTTTTCATACCGATTTTGTCTAATATAGATTTAACCATATAGGTAGTAGTAGTCTTTCCCTTTGTACCTGTAATACCAATAGTTATAAGCTTCTCTGAAGGATGCTTAAAATACGCTGCTGCCATACAGGCTAAAGCATATCTGGTATCCTTAACCTTAATTACAGTTACATCTCTTAAATTGGATAAATCTATGTCCTTTTCTACAACTATTGCTGTAGCACCCTTAATTGCCACATCTGATACAAAGTCATGTGCATCTCTTACTGCACCACTAATACATACAAAGGCATCTCCCTTTGCAACCTTCCTTGAATCATAAACTAGCTTTTCAATATTTTTATTTAAGTCGCCTAGAACAATTTCATAATCTAAATTGTACAATAAATCTATTAATTTCATATTATTGCCTTTCGCTTTATTGGTTTTCCTTAAACAAGGGTTATCAATTTCCACTTCTAATGAAAACTTATATATCTATTTCTCCTGTACAAATAGTAGCAGCCGGGCCAGTCATAAATACTGTGTTTTTATTTCTGTCATAATGTACTAATATATCCCCGCCTAATACATGGACTAACACCTCATCCTTCGTTAAGTCATTTAAAACACAAGCTACGACTGATGCACAGGTACCTGTTCCACAAGCCCAGGTTTCACCAGAGCCTCTTTCCCAAACTCGCATATTGATTTCTTTTCTGGAAATAATTTCCACAAATTCAGTATTTACTCTATCTGGAAACATTTCATGGTTTTCAAAATATGGTCCTATTTTTTCTACAGGAAAATCCTTTGTACTATTAACTACAGTTACACAATGAGGATTACCCATTGATACACAGGTAATATTGTAATTTTCACCATTAACCTGTATCTCTTTATTGATAATAGTATCTTCATCAGAAATAGCCGGAATAAGACTGCTCTGTAAAATTGGAGCACCCATATCTACCTTTGCCATTTCTACCTTGCCATTTTTTACAGTAAGCTCTAAGGTTTTTATTCCTGATAAGGTTTCAATAGTAACTGTTGTTTTATCTGTAAGATGATTGTCATAAACATACTTTCCTACACATCTTATACCATTTCCACACATTTTGCCTTCTGAACCGTCAGCATTGTACATTGCCATTCTAAAATCTGCCACCTTAGATGGACAAACTAATATTAAACCGTCTGAGCCAATTCCAAAATGTACATCACTAACCTTTATGGCTGTGTCCTTTGGATTTTCTACTGTTTCCTCTAAACAGTTTACATATATATAATCATTTCCGCAACCGTGCATCTTTGTAAATTTCATAGCAGCCTCCGTAGTAGCCTTATTTATTTTATAATATTATCTATCTTGTAGTCTTAGTAATTCAAAAATTACAAACCAAGATACTGTTTCAAGCCTTCATAATATGCTTTCGCATCATTATATCCAGCCTCATATAATTGCTTTAATTTTTCTGAGTCTGTTTCAAGCCTTCCAATAGTTATTTCACTGGTAGGTCTTATAACAAAAATTTCTCCCTTTGCTTCCTTTTGTTTTAATAGCTTTAAAGTTCTATTGTAATTAACATGTCTGCGTCCTATTGCCTTAATAAGTGCTGGATAACTTCTATATACCATTTTTATCATAGGCATTAATTTGTTTGGCTTTTTTTTGTAGTTAATATCTCTTGTAAGAACAACTACTACCTTTTTATTACCATCCTCTATTGCCTTTGCTACAGGTATAGAGTCAGAAACTCCTCCGTCTAAATATTCATTATCACCTATCTTAACACTTTTCGCCATAAGTGGTAAAGAGCTGCTTGCCCAGACATAATCTATATCCTTTTTCATATTTTCAACCTTTAAATATTCTGGTCTGCCGGTTTTAATATTTGTAGCAACAGCATAAAAGTTTGCATTTGTTCTTTGATATTCTATATAATCATATGGAAGCAGCTTATTTGGTAATTCGTCCATAGTGAACTCTTTGTTGAAATAATTACCTGTAGTAATATAGCTGCTAAGTCCGGCATACCTTTTATCGTGAGCATACTTTACATTAATAGTATATGAACGGCCTCTTTGTTTTGACAGATAATTACAACAATTACAAGCACCGGCTGATACTGCATAGCAATTTTTAAAATATAAATCTTTGTCAATAAAAAAGTCTAAAACTCCTGCCGTGTAAGAGCCTCTCATGCCTCCACCCTCTAAAATTAATGCTCCATCATATAATCTTGTAAATTCCATATATTATACCTCATCATATTCTAACCAAACTATTTTAAGTCACAGTAGCTATATAATATCTATATATATTAATAAAGACGGCGCATACACAAGCGCCGTCTAATTAGAATCTTATAATCTACCACTAACGCGTGTAAGTGTTCTTAATCTTTCGATTATTTCATCATCAAACGCGCCTTTTTTAATTCTCCACTTCCAGTTATTTCCAACAGTTGAAGGTATATTAATTCTGGATTCACTAGATAATCCTAATATATCCTGCATTGGAATAATACAGTAATCAGCAACACTGTTCATACAAGTCTGAACAAATTTCCAGTTGATGTCTTTTATTGTATCAAGTGGCTCTGACGCATCAACATCTAAACCTAAGTAGTCAATTACTGTCTGTCTGTCCTCTTCTGATTCGTATGTTGATAACCAACCTTTTATAGAATCATTGTCATGTGTTCCTGTATAGACAACACAGTTTCTTGGATAATTGTGAGGAAGATATTCGCTGTCATCATTTCCTTTTCCAAATCCGAACTGTAATATTTTCATTCCCGGATAGCCAGTAGCCTTCAATAAATCACGCACTGTATCTGTAAGGAAGCCTAAGTCCTCAGCAATAATATCCATATCACCAAACTCTTCATTTAATGAATTGAACAAGTCAATACCAGGTCCTTTAACCCATGCACCTGCTCTTGCATTTACATGTTCAAATGGAATTGTATAATACTCATCAAAGCCTCTGAAGTGGTCAATTCTAACCATATCATATAAATCAATACAAGCCTTGATTCTCTTCTTCCACCAAGCATATCCTGTTTTTTTGTGGTATTCCCATGTGTATAATGGATTGCCCCATAACTGACCGTCAACACTGAAAGCATCTGGAGGGCAGCCTGCAACCTTGATTGGCTGTAGGTTTTCATCTAATAAAAACAGCTCTGGATTTTTCCAAACATCAGCACTGTCATATGCAACATAAATCGGAATATCACCTACAAGCTTTACATTCTTTGAATTTGCATATTTCTTAAGTGCATCCCACTGTGTATAGAACTCATACTGAAGAAATGAATAAAAATCAACCTCTTCTTTGTATTTTTCTCTATATGCAGCCATTGCTTCTGGCTCTCTAAGCTTTATGTCATCATCCCATTCGATGAAGCTCTTTCCGTCATATGCAGCCTTAACAGCCATAAATAACGCATAGTCCTCCAACCAATCAGCATTTTTCTTGACAAACTCCTGATAATCCTTATCTTCAGTTATGTTGCTGTTTGCAAATGCTTTTCTATATATAGCATATCTGCCATTGTAGATTTTTTCATAGTCAACATATTCCGGATGACCTACCAAGTCATATTCGTCACATTCTTCCTTTGTAATATATCCTTTTTCAATGAGCTTTTTGATAGATACGAAGTATGGATTTCCAGCAAATGTAGAAAATGACTGATATGGAGAATCGCCATAACTGGTATGTCCTAAAGGCAATATCTGCCAATACTTCTGCCCCGCTTTCTCTAAAAGGTCTACAAACTCAAATGCACATTCATCAAAGCATCCAATACCATATTCTGATGGTAAGCTGGATATTGGCATTAAAATACCACTAGCTCTCATTATCAAATTCCTCGTCTTTCAAATTTCTAGATATATACGAACTTAGTATCGCAAAGCGATAATACTTTCAACATAAAAAAAGTTTACCATAATGTACAAATAATTGCAATTATTTTTTCTTTAAAATATTGATATAGTGGGATTTTTGAAGTAAAATGTTCTTGTTTGTTTTATACCAAAAAATTTATATTGAGGATTAAGATTATGAAAAAGAAAATACGAATGTTTTATTATATATTTAGGGCAAAATTTAAAGGCGTTAAAAGCTTTATATCTGCAAAAAAGAAAAAATTTGACGAAAGCCCCTTTGCCTTTCTATATTCTTTAGGCGGTATACTTGTTGTATTCTTTGTTATTTATGGTATTGTATCCCTTTCTTCTAAGGATACTGCTTCTAGCGATTATAATGAGGCAGCCTCTAATACCTCTCCTATTATAGAGGCAATAGCTACCACTACTATACCAGAAACCACTACAATTCCAGAAACTACTACTGTACCCCAAACTACTAAGGCTTCAGAAGAAGAAACTACAGCCTCAAAATTAATTGATATTTCAAAAATAGAGATTAGCAACAAGGACCTTTCAGAGCCAGTAAATAAAAACAATGCAGTTTCTAATTCTGATGCTCCTGATTATACCAACAATATAACTCCTGTTACTTTTTCTCCTGCCAATTACTCCTCTGTAATATATGGTATAGATGTGTCAAAATGGCAGGGAAATATTGATTGGAACAAGGTGGCTGCTGCCGGTTATAAATTTGTATTTATAAAGGTTGGTGGTCGTGGTACTGGTACAGGCTCTTTATACTATGATGATGCCTACAGAAAAAATATTGAAGGTGCTGCTAAGGCTGGCTTAAATGTAGGTGTATACTTCTTTTCACAGGCTATTACAGAGCGTGAGGCACTTGAGGAAGCCTCCCTTACTGTAAACGCTATTAAAAATTATCACATTACCTACCCCGTAGTTTTTGACTGGGAAACTGGCTATCACTCAAATGGTTCTCCATATCGTTCAAACGGTGCCAGACTTTCAAATGCTGCTATGACAAAGGTAGTTAATTCCTTTATTAGTGCTGTTGAGGCCTCTGGCTATGAAGCTATGGTATATGGAAATGCTTATGATTTGTCACTATTTGATATAAATTCTGTTTCAAAGAGCCATAAGGTCTGGTATGCAAGATACTGGAGCTATTACAGAAACTATGACAACTATTATATTCCAGGGAAGGACACGCCTACTACCTCCTTCCCTTACCAGATTTGGCAATATAAAGACACTGGGGTTGTTCCGGGTATTTCAGAAAAGGTTGATATGAATGTTCTTTTTCTTTCCAGCTCCATTAATATTTCTGTAAAGGAAAGCTCAGTAAACATAAACAAAGGCACTAAATATAATCCTTTATCAAATGTTACTGCAAAAGACAGTATGTCCAGGGATGTTTCAAAATATGTTACATATACTATTACCAACAGCAAGGGCAACACTGTTTCCTTAGAAAATGCTCTTAAAAATGTTGGAACCTATACTATTACATATTCAGCCCAATACTTAAACGAAACCTCCAACCACCCAACTGTAAAGCTTACAGTAACTACAGCTCCTACTATTTCACTAAAGACAAATGAGATTACTATGTTTAATTCTTCTGACAATCTCATTACTACTAATGAAATAGCTGTAGAAATAAGTAATGCAATATACAATAATCTTCTAAAGGCTTCTGACTTTGCTGGCAAGGATATATCAGCCTCACTTAATATAGCTTTGCCTTCACCTATGTTTGCCTTAGATAGCTTAGGAAATCCTATTGCAAATTTTAAAAATAAAAGTTTAATTGAAAGTACAACAGGACTTACACTTTCCTCTGGAAAATATTCTGTAGGCTACACTATTAAGGACAGCTATGGAAACAACTCAGCAAAATCATTTACTGTTAATATTGTAAATACTCTAAAGGACTCCTTATCCTTTGATATTAATGACACTAATAACAGCTTTAAGGAAGTCCTCTATAATAAGCTGGTAGATAATCTTTCTATAAATTCAGATAATATAAGCATTGTATACGAGGATGCCTTAAATGAAAAATTAGAGGAGCTTGCTAATGGCAATAATACTTTTACAGTAAATGATGTGTTCACAGTAACCTACTTCCTTGCAAATAGTAATATTGGCACAATGGAAAAACATTGTACTATATCCTTTGTGGCTAGTGAGGCTGAAACCACCTACATTACAACCGAAAACCAATAATTTTTCCTGTATATATTAGTTTTTTTTTGCTCATACTTTATATGATTATAGACACTCCTCACTATATTAATTTTAGAAAGGATACATTTTGTATGAGCAAGCCAAAAAAAATTGATTTAAACAACTTAACCCCTAATGAAAAGCTTAAATATGAGATTGCAAAGGAATTAGGGCTATTCGATAAAGTTTTAAAGGAGGGCTGGAAATCACTTTCAGCTAAGGAAACTGGTAAAATAGGTGGTATTGTGGCAAAAAGAAAGAAAAAGGACTAATAATAATAACAAAAAGCAGAATTTATAATCAAAATAAGACGCAAAAGATTGCTTCAGGCATTTTTTTGCGTCTTATTAGCTTAATATTTTATTTCCAGTTTAAGCTGTCCGTTTCCCTGATTACAAAATTCAACCTCATACCCTGCCCCATTTATCATAGAAAATTGTGGTGCTTTGTGGCCTATATCACAGCCAAATATTACCGGTATATTAAGTTCTTTTAAAACACTCATACATGCTGCATCAAAATCTGTATCTGAAAATCTCTCATACATTAATTCCCTGCCAAAAAGAATACCCTTTGTATTTTCAAACCAGCCTAGCTGTTTCATTTTCCACATATTTCTTACTACCCCCTCTGAATTATTAAGAAAGCTTTCTATATACCAGATAATGCCCTCCCCTTTGTTTTCATCAACAAATTTTTTCACAGCCTCAAATGGTGTACCTAAAATATCTGTTATAACATCTAAGCAGCCACCTATTGCTCTGCCACTAAACCTAGCACCGTCTACATCATTTCCATTATAAAGCTTTAGTGAAACAGGCTTTGTTAAGGTATAGCCTTCAACACCTGTAACTCTATCATAAAAGCCATCCTCATACATTGGATAACTTTTTTGTGTTACTAATCTGCCCTCTAATATTTCTAAATTTTCTTCTACACTCTGGTGATACTCCTCCATTCCAAAATCACCAAAGTTATTTCCATATACAGTTGCAATATTGCACTTAGTGCTAATTCCTAAGGTAAGTGAGGTGTTATCTGAAAAGCCCTGAATCCACTTTGGATTTTTACTTATCTTTTCATAATCCAGATATGGCAGGATTTCCATAAGAAAATCTCCACCCTTTGCACTGCATATATATTTAACCTGTGGATTTTCAATTAATTCCATAAACTCCTTACTGCGGGTAATTGCGTCAGTACTTCTGCCGTGACCATCATCTGAAAATACACTTTTGGTAAATATAACCTTATAGCCTCTCTCCTCTAATTTTTTCTTTGCATTATTAAATCTATTAATATCTGCTGGCTTTGAAACACCTGCCGAGGGAGCAGTTACACCAATAGTATCACCTGCCTTTAAAAAAGCCGGAAAAATCATATTATCATCCTTTCTTTTAATAGCTAAACTTGTATTACAAAACAAGCTCATCTCCAAATTTAGTAGAATATATTATTTTCTCTCCTACCTCTTTTCCCAGACTTAACTGTACTGCATCTGCATAAAGCTCTAGCTGTGTTTTATATCTGGCCTCCAGCTGTCTTATATCTGCTACATTATCTGTTTTATAATCTACAATTACAAGCTTTCCGTTTTCTTCAAACATTGCATCAATAATACCCTGCACCAGTACCATTTCTGTACTATCAACCTCTTTTATAATCTTATTATAAGCATCACCCATTACAAACTGCTTTTCCCTATATAGCTTTCCATTTAGTGCCGCAGCCTTCATTCTTTTGCCAATTTTTGAATTTAAAAACCGGAATATTTTCTTTGGGCTTACAAGGTCTGCATCTTCCTTAGAAATCCTTCCTGACCTTACAATTTCTTCTATCATTTCTTGTGTGGCCTCTAGGCTTTCTATATCCTTACTATAATCAATAAGCTCAAAAATTCTATGATAACTGGTTCCTCTTTTTGCGCCTTCATTAATCTCCTCCTCACCACGCAAAAATCTAGGCATATCTTCATCTACAGCAACTTTATCTTCAACAATTTTTTCTGTGACAGCTTCACCTTCCACAGCTTCACTTTCCCCAGCTTCACCTACAACTATTTTTTCTATTGTAGCTTTTTCTGCCGGGTCTGATTTTCTCTCACTATCTGAATAGTCAATTACCTTACTATCTACTGTTTCCTCTATATCATCACTCATATACCTATGCTTAACATCAGAAACGCTTACCTTTGCCGTAAGCCCCATATCCTGTGGGTAGGGATACCTGTAGCTCATTCTGTTTTCCAGGATTTCCCTTGTGGCAGCATCATAAACAATATCTGAATTAAAATGCTCTATGCTTTCCTTCATTTCCTTTTCAAAATATTGCCTTTCTACAGCTTTGTAGGTTATGTCATTTAGATTTATAACCTTAAACTTTGCATTTGCAGCCTCACTGTTATAAACAGGGCTGGTAAGTCCAATACTGATACCATTATCAAAGCCTATATCCTCGCTGTTTGAATTAATATAGCTATTCATACTAATATTTCTCATATAAGCCAGTAATATTATTTCAATAAAGGACTTACATTCCATAATCATATATGACTTAAAGGCCTTTTCCTCATAGTTTGCATATTTAAGCAAAGCCTTAAGCTTTCCATTAATGTCACAGCTGCCTGTCATTATAAGCTTTTCCTTTGCTCTGGTTAAGGCAACATATAATACTCTAAGCTCCTCTGCCCTGTCAGCCTCTTTTCCCATAATGGTAAGTGCCTTTTTAATAGGTGACTGGTATCTTATTCTTTTGTCCTTATCAATATAATCTATGCCTAAGCCGCCCTCTTTTCCTACAAGTACATTTTTTTTATAGTCCATTTCATTAAATTGTCTGCCCATACCAGCCACAATTACAACAGGAAATTCCAGACCCTTTGACTTGTGTATGGTCATAAGCTTTACACTATCATTTTCTTCTTCGTAGCCCTTTGCTTCTCCCTCGTCTAACTCTACCTGCTGTACCCTTTCAATATATCTTATAAAATTAAACAAACCTGAATAACTACTGTTTTCATATTGAACAGCCTTTTTCAACAGCATTTCCACATTGGCAATACGCTTGTTTCCATTACCCATTGCTAATAGATAATCTTTAAAGCCTGTTTTTATAAGAATAGTATTAATAAGCTCATAAATAGAGGTATAAGGCACCATTTTTCTTAATGCTTCTAAATCTTCTAATACCCTTTGTACTCTTTCGTTTAAATATCCATTATACATATTTAATCCGTCAAAATACGAGCCTTTGCTTTCCCCCTTAATTTGTGCCAGTTCATTTTCATTAAACCTATATACATTTCTTAAGACGCAAACTAATGGTATATCCTGTCTTACATTATCTATTACCTCTAAGTAAGCAAGCAGCACCCTTATTTCAAAGGCACTAAAATAACCTGTTGTGCTTATGCTTTCTATTGGAATGTTTCTCTGTTCTACTACCTGCATTATTGTATCGCCCAAATTTCGCATAGTTCTTACAATAATGGCAATATCAGAAAATCGTATATTTCTATAAGTATTTGTATTTTTATCTAATACCTTTTGCTCATTGGCAACTAATTCCTTTATTTTATCTGCAATAACACCAGCCTCAGCTTCAATATAGGTAATATCTAACAGCTCGTCCTCTTCCCCTTCTGCCTCTTCGGTAAACTCGTCATTTGCTGAAGTTTCACTTGTTGAACCTCCACTTATTGGATTTCCATTTACCTTTCCTGAATTTTCACTTATATATGAGCCTTCAGCCTTAGCATTTCTGTCAATAACTATTATCTCTGTTTCGCACTGGTCATTATCCTCATAAGCTGCCCCTAAATACAGCTTTTGCTTCTCGTCATAGGAAATGTCACTAAACTCCTTTGTCATTACCTGCTCAAATATAAAATTACAGGTTTCTATTACCTGCTTTCTGCTTCTAAAATTCTTTGACAAGCATATCTTCATATTTTCATCATCATTAGCAGTATAACTTTCAAATTTCTCTACAAATAATTCAGGCTTTGCATTTCTAAAGCCGTAAATACTCTGTTTAACATCTCCTACCATAAAAATATTATTAATACCCTTATGCTTTTTTGAAACTGCACCTAAAATAGCCTCCTGCAAATAGTTGCTGTCCTGATATTCGTCAATTAATATTTCGTAAAAATCTTCACTTATCTGCTTTGCAGTATCTGTTATTTCTCCATCCTTTACAAGAATATTGTATGTTAATTGCTCTACCTGTGCAAAGTCTACTATATTTTTTTCCTTTTTAACCTTTAAATATTCCTCCATAAACTCACCCGTCAGCTTTATCAGCATAGCCACATTGTCATAACTTAGCTTTAATACCTGGGAATATTCATCCAGGCTTTTATTTAAAAATTTTTCCTTTATATCCTTTATATATTTTTTAGCACTCTCCCTAAATTTAACTACCTTTTTCTTTTCTCTGTCATCAATTCCCCTGTCCTTTTTTATTGAAGGCAGTCGGTCGTATTTTATATTATCAGCCTGTTTTTTTAGCTCATTAAAATCCTCTATGTTGCCTAGCTGTTTTAATAGCTCCTGCTCCTTAAGAAAGATTTCTTCGTACTCATAAATTCCTGCCTTATCAGAATAGTAAAGAGCCATTCTCATTGCTTCATAAGCCTTATGTATACTCTTTTTTGCCTCTGAAAACAATTTCTTAAAAAATACACTATCTAAAATTTTATCCGGAGTAATGTCCTTATAATCCAGCAGCATATCCCCAAGCCATTTTGCAGGATTAACATTGCTCATAGATTTTTCGTATAAATCCAGTATTATTTCTTCAATAGCAGACCTTCCACTTTTATCAACATAATCCTCCATAAACTCAAGAAATTGTTCATCACCAGCCTCAAAATAACTATTAATTACCTCACTTACTGTATCCTTTTTCAATAATTCCAATTCATCATTATTACCAATTCTAAAGCCAGGATCAATGTCTGCCTCTCCAAAATTGTCCTTAAGAACACCCAAGCAAAAGGCATCTATTGTTGTGATTTTTGCATTTTGAATATATGTCATCTGTTTTTGTAAATGCTCATTGTTTCTGTCCTGCATTAATGCCTTCGACAAAGCCTTCATTAAACGCTCACGCATTTCACTTGCAGCAGCATTTGTAAAGGTTACCACCAAAAGTTTATCTACATCTATAGGCTTCTCCTTATCTGTTACCATTACAATAATTCTTTCAACTAATACAGCAGTTTTTCCAGAGCCTGCTGCCGCTGAAACTAAAATATTTCTATTTCTGGTATTTATTACCTTTAATTGCTCATTAGTCCATTTTGTTCCCATTTTCTCACCTCTCTTCTTTCATATTTTTATCTGCTATATTTTTATCTGCTATATTTTCCTTAGCCTCTGCCTGGTTGTCCCCCTCCAGGACTATCTCCTTATTAAGCTTCTTTTCTAAAATACTAATATTTTCTTTATTATCTGTATCAATAATATTGTAGCTGTTATCAAAATCCTTACAGCTAAAGCAGCATACCTGCTTGTATTTACAATAGTCGCAGGCTGTTTTCTTATCAATTTTGTAGGGCTTTAATTTTACACTGCCCTCTACAATTTCACTGGCAAATTCCTCTGCAAGATTTTTTACAATATTAATAAAGCCTTCAAAATTGTAGCAGGAGGCTGCTCCCTTGGTTTTTGAAAGGTACATTTGTGTACCGATAACATTATTCTTCATACCAAAAATTGGAGATTTAACCTTGCTATCTCTTATATCACTATCCAGACCTTCAAAAACCTCCTCCCTGCTATTAACGAAGCCGGTCATTTCAAAATGATTAAACATATCCTTTTCATATTTGCTTTCGTCCTCATATACATCCTTGTAATTAAGTATTGGGTCATCAATATTAAAATAGAATACTGCTGCCGGTTCAACTCTTAAATCCTTATGCAAATTCTTTTCGTTTTTAATAACAGCGTCCATATAAAACATAAGCTGCATTTTTAAACCATTGACCACCTTAACTGGTGAAAACTTTTCACTTCCGGATTTATAATCTATAACCTTTACAAATTCAGTTCCGTCTATGTTCAGAGTATCAACTCTGTCAATTCTACCATTGTCTGTTGCAAATTCTATCTGGCTTATTTTGAAGCTGCCCTTTTGCAAATGTCCAATTAATGCCCAAGTAGTTTTATCTGCTACCTTTATACATTTTTTTAATATAAACTGATTTCTCTTGTTATCAAAAAATATTGCATTTTCACTTTTCTTTGATAATTCTTCCATACACTCATTAATAATGGCTCTTCTTTTTTTGTCATCTATTTCAGCCACATCAATATTATTGTTTTTTATTTTTCTCATAAATGCTTCTATAAGTGCATGGTATAAAGAGCCAATATCTGTATGTTTTATTTCATAAACCGGTCTTTCTACAAGCTTTAAGCCATATTCCAAAAAATGAGCATAGGCACAGGCAGCATACTTTTCAAGTCTGGTTGCCTTAAAAACTCTGTCCCCACCGTATATTTCCAAAGCAACAGCCTTATCAATATTGGTTGCATCATTTTTAAACATAGCTCCTGCTATGCCGTCCTTTAATTTTTCTCTAAGCTCCTCATCCTTAACTGCAAAGGCTAGTATTTCCATTAAATCTTTATCAAAGGCCTCTGTACCATACTTTTGCAAATTACTAATAAGCAGTTCATAAATGGTGGATTTGTTGGCTATTTCAAATAAAACCTTATTGTTTATAACAGTTTCTATTTTTGATGATGAAAATAGCTCCTTTACAGCTTCTATCAGATAGGACGGTCTTAAAACCTCACCATTACTGCCAACCTCTGAATATGTTATATATATTTTATCTGAAGGTTTTGTCAGTGACATATACAAATAAAATCTTTGTATAAAGGAATTTTCACGCACAGTAGGTGACAGTAATACTGACATATTTTTAAGTCTTATCCTGTCATTTTGTGAAAGCAGTCCGCCCTTTATGGAATGTTTAGGTATAATTCCATCATTAGCACCCATTATAAATAAATATTTAATTTCCCCCAGTCTTGTTCTTTCTATATCACCAATAATAATCTGGTCGATTGCAAAAGGGATTATTCCTACCTTAATTTCTTCAAAGCCGGCATCTAATATTTTTCTATATTCTGTTAAGGAAATTTTTTCGTCACCTAATAAAAGCACTAATTTATCAAAAAGCTCCATAACCTTTTTGTAAACCTGCTTGTATTCTGTCAGCAGCTCATTATTGCCTGTCTGCTCAAAAAACTCTATGTATTCATATAGCTTTTCCTTTAGTCCTGCCTCTACAATAAACTCATATAATGCTGTAGTTACACCCTTTACAGTTTTGTCCTTAAGCTTTTCCTTTAAATTAAATATTGGTTCAACAAAAAGACCTCTTATTCTTTCTGCCTCCTCTGCTTCATTTTCAATAACGCCCTTGTAGGTTCTAGTAAAAGGCTTTGAGTAATTTTTATAGCCTCTTATGCCTAGTGCCAGACAATAATTTTCTAGTACATCTATATCCTCTACACATACATCACTCATATAGCATCTTAAATATTTAAACACACTTTCATATTTAAAATCTGTATCAATAACCTCAAGAACAGTCCTAACAGCATCTACAAAAGGATTTCTTATAATGCTCTTTTTATTATCTACAAAATGAGGGATTTTTTCTGCTCTTAAAAATCTTGATAAATTCATTGCAAGCTCATCATCACCTGTGATTACTGCTATATCTCTATATCTTAAGCCTTCATTATCCCTTAAAAGCTTTTGTATCAGGTTAGTAACATTTTTTGCCTCGGCAATAGAAGTGGCAGCCCTGTATATTTTTACATTTTGTGATTTTTCCTCATAAGTCTTATTGTTATATTTGAATACATTTTCCTCTAAAAATGAAAGTTCTTTATTTTCCCTGTGTCTGCCATTAGTTTTTGGTATAATTACAGGCTTTTCTATAATCACTCTATTATCATTTGCTATAGCATATAATTTGTTTATTGTATCCTTAGACATTGCAAACAGCTCCTGCTCTTTAATATCTGCAAAGCCTACGCTTGTAATGTTTATTTCCTCTGTTCTCATTGTAACAGCTATTGTAACCGAGTTTCCATTTAACATAAGCTTTTCAATTACCTTAAGCTGTATTGGAGTAAATCCAGTATAGCCGTCTAATACAATATGGCTGTTTTTTATCCAGCCGGAATTATCTATATACTGGCAAAGCTCATTTAACACTTCTTCCTTTGTAATGTATTTGGTGCTGCTGCTTGTCATATCAGAAACATATTCCCTGAATTTTTCATAAATAAGTCTAATATCTAAAAGTTTTGCCTTCACCATAGTTTTGCTGTTTATCTTGCTTATTATTTCATCAAGATTATCTATATCTATTCCATACTGATATAATTCAGAAATTGCAGACTTCATCTCATCTATAAATCCAAGCATTGAGGATTTATTTTTATAGACGCATAGCTTATCCTTATTTTCTTCAATAATTTTACGAAGAATAAGTGTTTTTCCTGTATCATCCAATATAGATAATGTATCCACTCCCAGCTCTTCAAACACTCTGAAGGATAATCTGTTAAAGCTGACAATATCCACATTCATAATACCGGACAACGAAAAAAGCTCTCTTTGCATATTTACCATTTTCCTTTGGGTTTCTAAGGTAAACTGCTCTGGAACTATGTATATAAAATTTTTGTTATTGTCTTTTTTTATTTTATGCAGCATTTCACTACATATATAATAAGTTTTTCCAGCGCCTGCTGACCCTATGACAATTCTAAACGACATATCCTTCTCCTATCTTTTTAATGAGCATTGTCATATTATTCTTAGCTCACACATAATATATTACAAAATGTATGGAGTGTTTTTTATGAATTCTAATCCCAAAATTTTCGTCTTTCAGTTAAAAGAATTAATTTACACTATTATCTTTGTAATACTTACCGTTCTTCTAATCATCTTATTAGTAAAAATGTTTTCACAGGAAGCATCGGAAAGTACCAGTACAATCCCAACTTCCTATGAAAACACTATTGAATACATATATAATTAGATATTCTCTAATCTATCTAACCAAACTGTAGCACTTGCATCTGACGGCATTCTAAGGTCACCTCTAGGAGATACTGCAACTGAACCGACCTTTGGTCCGTCAGGCAGGCAAGAACGCTTAAACTGCTGTGCAAAAAATCTTCTGTAAAATACCTTTAACCATTTAAGTATAACTTCTCTGTCATACTGACCCTCAAAGGCATTTTCAGCAAGGTATAATATTTTTTCTGGCATATAGCCAAATCTAAGTATATTATACATAAAGAAATCGTGAAGCTCATATGGTCCAACTAAATCCTCTGTTTTTTGGGAAATATCCCCATCCTTTGGTGGTAATAATTCCGGACTGACAGGAGTATCTAATACATCATATAAAACTGCTCTTAATTCCTTATCCTCTAAGGTATCTGCATAATACCCAACTAAATGTCTTACTAAGGTTTTTGGTACTGATGCGTTTACACCATACATTGACATATGGTCACCATTATAAGTAGCCCAGCCTAGTGCCAGCTCTGACATATCTCCTGTACCTACTACAATTCCATTATACTCATTTGCCAAATCCATAAGCAGTAAGGTACGCTGTCTTGCCTGTGAATTTTCATAGGTTACATCATGTACTTCTTTGTTATGGCCTATATCCTCAAAATGCTTAATAACTGCAGCAGATATAGAAATCTCTTTAAGAGTTGCACCTATCTTTTTAATCATATTAACTGCATTGTCGTAGGTTCTGTCAGTAGTTCCGAAGCCCGGCATAGTAACTGCGATTATATTTTCTGCGTCCATTCCAGCGAGTTCAAAGGCTCTCTTTGTAACTAAAAGTGCCAAAGTTGAATCCAAGCCACCGGAAATACCTATAACTGCTGTTTTTGCGTGAGCGCATATAAGCCTCTTTTTAAGTCCCATAGACTGGATAGATAAAATCTCCTCACATCTTTTTGTTCTTTCTAATTCATTACCAGGAACAAATGGTGCATTATTAATTTTTCTGGTAAGTACAATTTCACTATTTTCTAATGCAAAATCAACAATATGATATTTGTCCATTTCCTCTTTATCTAACATAATATAGGTGGACATTTTTCTTCTTTCACTAACCAGCTTTTCTATATCAATTTCACTTATAGCTGTACTATTTTTAAATCTTTTAGTTTCTGCTAATGTAGTTCCACTTTCAGCAATAATATTATGTCCTGAAAACACTAAATCTGTAGTAGACTCTCCTTCTCCTGCCGAGCAGTATATATATCCACAAAATAGTCTTGCTGACTGTCCATTTACCAGTTGTCTTCTATATACATCTTTTCCTGTATTTTCATCACTTGCTGATAAGTTACAAATAATAGTGGCACCAGCCATACTGTGTCTTATACTTGGTGGTGCAGGCACCCATAAATCCTCACAAATTTCTGCTGCAACTACAAAATTTTCCATAGTTGTACAATTAAATAAAATATTTGTTCCAAAAGGCACTTTTTTGCCCATAAAATCTACCAATTCAATCTCTTCATTACCCCTTGCAAAATGTCTGGCCTCATAAAACTCTGCATAATTAGGTATATTTTTCTTTGGCACAAAGCCTAACACCTCTCCCTTATACAAGGCTGCTCCCACATTGTACAGCTTTCCCTTGTTCATATAAGGAAGTCCTACAAATACTAAAGCATCAATACTTCCGGTACTTTCTGCTATTTTTTCAAGCTGCTTTGCAGCACTATCCAAAAGTGGCTTTTGTAAAAACAAATCACTACAGGTATAGCCAGTTATACACAGTTCTGGGAACACCATAACAGCTGCCTTTTCTTTACTGGTTTCATTTATTTTATTTATAATTTCATTGGCATTAAATTCACAATCAGCTACCTTTACATCAGGTGTAATTGCAGCTACCTTTACAAATCCATAATTCATAATAGTTTTCCTTTCATAACAATACCCTGTTCCCGCAAATTTACACAGCCAATCTTTTCTACAATACCTATTAATCTTAGCATAATACTCACATTTTTTCCACTTAAAACATAATATATACAAAACGATTTATGAAAGATTAATTTATGGCAAAGGTTGTAATTGATGCTGGTCACGGTGGCAGTGACTGGGGTGCTTCATATATGGGGCGGAAAGAAAAAGATGATAATTTAAATCTTGCATTTGGCGTAGGAAGTATTCTTGAAAATAATGGTGTAGATATAGTTTACACCAGAGTTGATGATGTTTACGACACTCCTTACGAGAAGGCTACTATTGCAAATGAATCAGACGCAGATTTATTCATATCCTTACATCGTGATGCTGCTAATGTACCTGGTACTGGTTCTGGTATATCTACTCTTGTATATGATAATTCAGGCTTTAAAGCTCAGGTTGCAAAAAACATAAACAACGAATTAGAAACAATAGGTTTTCAAAATCGTGGCATTATTGAACGCCCAAATCTTGTTGTTTTAAGAAGAACAAAAATGCCTGCTGTCTTAGTTGAAACAGGCTTTATAGATAATGTAAATGACAATGCCAAATTTGACAATCAGTTTGATGAAATTGCTGCTGCCATTGCTTCAGGTATTCTGGATTCTCTATAAATATTTAGAAATAATTTTCTGTGAAATTAAAAGCTTAAATACTCAAAAATAATGTCAGGCAATATACTGCCATAAAGTTCTATAGCTTTACTATAAACCTATATGGCAGCTTTGTCTGACATTATATACGCCTATTGTATTTACACACCCCTAAGCTAAAAGCTGATAATACTAAACAATCACTTTATTATCTTGCAGTTGTATTTTTTGTGTTATTGTTATTATTATTATTGTTCTTTGTATTATTGTCGTTGTTATTTGTATTGTTATTGTTGTTTGTGTTATTTGTTGGGTCAACAATATCATCTATGCCATTTTCAATGTCATCTCCGATATTATCTATAATACCACCATTATTTTTATCATTATTCATATTGTTGTCATTACCGTCTGTATTATTCTTATTATTATTGTTGTTGTCCTTGTTATCATTTGTTGTATTATTGTTATTATCTGTTGTTTCATTATTAATGTTTGTTTCATCACCGTTGGCATTACCACAGGCAGTCACTCCGTAAAGCGAACAAACCATTAATGCCATAAGTAAAACTTTTCTAAATTTTCTCATAAAAAAATCTCCTTTGGAAATATTAATATCAGGCATCTGCCTTTTTAGTAATATTTCCAAAAGAGAAAAAATTTATACATTTTTATTATTTTGCGTCTACAACTTCTTTCATTGTATACATACCAGAGGTTTTGTCCTTTAAAAATTTTGCTGCATTTACAGCACCATTTCCAAAAATTGCTCTTGAAAAAGCTGTATGTTTAATTTCAATCACCTCGTCCATTCCTGCAAAGATGATTTCATGTTCTCCTACAATAGTTCCGCCTCTTACAGCACTAATACCTATTTCCTTTTTGTCACGCTTTTTCTTTTCCTTACTTCTGTCATAAATATAATTGTAATCGTTTCCTATCTCCTTATTAATAGCATCTGCTAATAATAAGGCAGTTCCACTTGGAGCATCCAGCTTTTGATTGTGGTGTTTTTCAACAATTTCAATATCAAAGCCTGCATCGGCTAAGGTTTTAGATACAGCCTCTAAAGCCTTTACAACTGTATTAATACCTAAGGACATATTTCCTGAACGAAGAACTGCTATTTTCTTTGAAGCAGCATCTATTGTAGCTAACTGCTCCTTTTCATAGCCTGTAGTACAAAGAACTACCGGCATATTTTTGTTTTCAGCATATGACAGCATTCCTTCAAGCAGCTTTGGTGAAGAAAAATCAATGATTACATCAGCATCTGCATCAATCTTATCTATAGAATCAAATACTGGATAATCGTTGTGACCATCATCGCAAATATCAACACCAGCAACTATTGTAGCTTCTTCGTCATTTTTAACTATATCAGAAATTACTCTTCCCATTCTGCCATTGCAGCCTGACATTATTATCCTAACCATGTACTTTACCTCGTCTTGTTCTATTTTTAATGAAATATTTTAGAGAATTCCATATTCCTTCATTGCTCTTTGCAATTTTTCTTTATTATTATCTTCCATTTCAGTAAGTGGCATTCTAAGTGGTCCAACATTTTTTCCCATAAGGTTTAATGCAGCCTTAACCGGAATTGGATTTACCTCACAAAATAGTGCATCACATAAATCAAGTGCCTCTAACTGAAGCTGTCTTGCCTTCTCAACATTTCCGTTTAAGTATTCTGCAACAATATCATGTGTCTGCTTTGGTGCAACATTTGAAAGAACTGAAATAACACCCTTTCCACCTAATGAAAGAATAGGTATTATCTGGTCATCATTTCCTGAATATATATCAATAGCACCCTTTGTAAGCTTAGCTAATTTTGCAACCTGTGAAATATTTCCACTTGCTTCCTTTATAGCTACAACATTTCTTGCTGCTGCAATAATTTTAACTACTGTTTCTGGTAATATATTACAGCCAGTTCTTGAAGGAACATTATATAAAACTACTGGAATTTTAATTGAGTTTGCAATTTCAACAAAATGCTTTACTAAACCATTCTGTGTAGCCTTGTTGTAGTATGGTGTAACTAATAAAACACCATCTACACCATACTTTTCAGCCTCCTGTGATAAATATACAGCTGTACTTGTACAGTTAGAGCCTGTTCCTGCTATAACAGGTATTCTTTTATTAACAACATCTACAACAAACTTAATACATTCCAAATGCTCCTCATGACTAAGTGTAGAAGCCTCACCAGTTGTACCACATACTATAATACAATCTGTGCCTCCAGCAATCTGCTCCTCTACTAAGTTTCTAAAGCTATCAAAATTAACTGAACCATCCTCATTCATTGGTGTAACAATAGCAACACCTGCACCTGTAAAAATAGACATTTACTAAGTCCTCCTTGAAATTTTTTTATTCTTTGCATATATGGTTTGTATTATTATCTTAGAACTCTTTTTATCTATAGGTCTGTAACTAATCTTTTTGTGTTATGGCTTATGCCACAGCTTAACCTATGAATATAAAAAAGCCAGCCATAAAAAGCCAGCTATAAGTATCTTTTTCTTTATAACATAGCTCTCCATCTGCAAAAGATGACAGTCACACGACTATTAATCGTATGCCCAGAATATAATATAACGGAATACTATATCCTTCGGCGTTTCATCCTTTTGCTGTCATCATCTGTATCCGTCTACATCAAAACAGCTACTCTTAATCAACGCGACCTCTATATTTACTAACATAGACATATTAACACTTGTATATATATATGTCAACAGCCTTATCCCTTTAAATTAATTTTACCCTGGTTAACTCTGTAATAATATTAGTATAGTTTAATATATGTTGTATTACTATTTAATGTCACATGTTCTGTATTTTTTTCTATATACCTTATTAATTTAAGTCTTTAAACAATTTTACATAGATTTTTCATTATATACATATTATTTGCACATAAAAAATATATAAAATATATGAACATTAAAATACTCATTAAGAAAGGGAGAAATACAAATGGTAGATAAGATTGTAGATAAAACTATCGAAAACAATCGTGTTTCAATTATTGGAGAAATTGTATCAGATTTTCGATACAGTCATCAGGTATACGGGGAAGGATTCTATGTTGTAGATGTATCTGTAAATCGTCTAAGCGACCTTACAGATATTGTTCCACTTATGGTTTCTGAAAGATTAGTGGATGTTACACAAAGTTATATTGGAAAGCTGGTAGAAGCAAGAGGTCAATTCCGTTCCTATAATCGTCATGAAGAAAATAAAAATCGTCTGGTTCTTTCTATTTTTGTAAGAGAATGGGAATTTGTAGATGAAAATCCAGAGGCAGGAAAAACAAATCAGATTTTCCTGGATGGATATATTTGCAAGCCACCTATTTATAGAAAGACTCCTCTTGGCCGTGAAATTGCAGACTTACTTATTGCTGTAAACAGACCTTACAGCAAATCTGACTACATTCCTTGTATTGCCTGGGGAAGAAATGCAAGATTTGCATCTGGCTTTGAGGTTGGAAGCCGAATACAGGTGTGGGGTCGTGTTCAAAGCAGAGAATATGTAAAGAAAATAAATGATGAAGAATTAGAAAAGCATACTGCCTATGAAGTAAGCGTAAGCAAGCTTGAATATCTTTCTGATATGGAATAGTCCTTCTAAATGTAAAAGCTGTAAAGTTCAATTATGAGTTTTACAGCTTTTATTTTTCTATTATTTATTATTTTTATTGTTTTTTCGTGAAATACTTAAATATTAAATATTATTACCCAAATAACTTTTGATACAGTTTCCTTTTGGATCTCTCCTCCTCCATAAATTCTGAAACAATTACATCCTCTGAGCCTTTTATTACAACAGTTTTTCTAGAGTTTGGACTAGCATCCCCAACTTCAATTACCAAATCAAAGTTTCCTGTTTCAGAAATTGTCCACTGTGAAATAATATCCTCATCATCATAGTCATTAACACTATCAACAAAGCCACCATCTAGTAAAAAAATATAAATTTCTCCAGACTTAAGACAGCCTTTAATTTCGTATTCACAATCCCATTCCGATATAATATATCCAAATTCTGAACGATATTCTCCTCTTCTTAACCCATCATCCTCATGCGTAATATATCCCCTGATAGGAGAATCAGCAAGCTTTATATTTAGCACTAATACAACTGTTACAAATGCAGAAAAACACAATATATAAAATAAGTTCCTGTTTATTTTCATTTAATCAATCCTTAGTTCTTGACCTATTTTTATGCCTTTATTCCTTTTCAACTAATTTTCCATCTTCTATATATATTATCCTATCTGCTACCTTTGCCAGTTTTTCGTTATGTGTAACCATTATAACTGTTTTTCCAGATTTATGTAACTTTTCAAGCAGTTGCATAACCTCCTCTCCATTGTGGCTATCAAGAGCACCTGTTGGTTCATCTGCTAAAATATATTTATTATCACTAACAATGGCTCTGGCAATAGCTGCTCTTTGTTGCTGTCCTCCTGAAGTATTCATTGCATATTTGTTTGCAATATCTAATATATCCAATGATTTCAAGGCTTCCACTATCAACTTTTTTCTTTTTTTTGAAGGTATACCTTTTGCTATTAGTGGCAACTCTACATTTTCATAAATAGTATACCTTTTAATAAGTGCAAACTGTTGAAATATAAATGATATATTTTCCCTTCTTACTTTTTCTCTTTGGCGTAAGCTAAGCTTTGATATATCCTTATCATCTAATATATATTTTCCCTCTGTTTCCTTGTCCATCATACCTATTATATTTATCAAAGTCGATTTTCCAGAGCCGCTTTCTCCCATAACTGCAACAAATTCACCATCATTTATACAAAGTGAAACATCATCTAATGCCTTCTGATTACCTGAATTTGAATATATTTTTGTAATATTTTCTAACTTTATCATATAATATTTCCTCTTTCTAACTACCAGATTTTCTTTGTTAATTATCACCAATCATTCTGCTAACCTGTATACGCTTTAAAATAACTGATGGTGTGACAGTCATAATAACAAATACAAATAACACTACTACCAGAATAAATGCAGCATCATATCTGACAAAAATATCCTTCTCTATGACTAATTCTTTTTCTATATGTACATTTTCAACAATAAATTTTGTGTAAATCAAATATAAAGAAATGCAATATACCACTAACATCTGAATTATATTTTCTATTGCCACATTACTTATTATATTCTTAGTTGTAAATCCACAAGAATAATATATTCCTATTTGATTCTTTTTGATTAATATACTAACTATCCCTGAGGTAGCATATGCAATTATAGTAAGTAAAAATATAACTATCATAAGCAGTTTAACATTCTGATAATCTGTATTTTTCTCAAGTATTAAATCCATAGCTTTTCCAAGTGAAGCAGCCTCAACTGAAACATTGTATTTCTGTCCTATTGCTTCTATCTCTTTTTTTATATTATCATCATCTGAATACAACAAAACATTATCAAAATATATATTACACATATAATCATCTGTACTATACTTATACTGTTCAGGAAAAATTATATATCCATCCAGCGAAAGCTTACCTGTAGTTGAATCTAAAAAATCACTTTGATAAAAATATGAATTTTGTGGTAAATATCCCATAACCTTTATGGATATACTTTCATCTAATTGATGATATGTATAAATTTCCCCGACTTTAAAATAATCTCTTAATTCATCTCCCACTAACACCTCAATATAATCTTTTTTTACAGCTATACTTTCAATATTATCCGGAAGCCTTACTCCGGTTGTACTAAGTTCTTCAATATTCATAGATATTCGATTTACAGCCTTATTTACATAATCCTCCAAATACATAAGACTTCTATACATATTCCCTTCCAGATTATATTCATTATATATTTCTTCCAACCCATCTCTTTTTTCATCAAAATATAGCGTATCAACAACATATGTTCCACACCACTTAACATTATCCATATTGTTAATAGCATCCAGCAAACCAATCACTCTGTTTTTCAGGGATTTGTCTTCTTCGTAATTAATTGTATTAATTGACAATAAATATATTTCATCCTCTGAAAGTTCTGTAATACCATTAATTTCCTTGTTTGCATAAGTTGTCTTATTGTACATATGAAGTACTATTCCAATAAGTACTATTGATATTATTCCTAAAATGGTATTAATCAAAAATATAAATTTTCTTTTCCATATATTATCAATGGACATTAGTATTTTATCTGTAATCTTCATTAATAATTACCTCTCGAATTTACACACTCTGATGGAGCAATCATATTTATCTTCATAATTGGAACAATAAATATAAGTATTGATGATAATAACATAAAAGCAATGACCTTTGAAAAACCAGACATAGAAATCATTTGATTTCCCGTAATCAACTCAAAAGCAATCAAAACAACATATGCTGCTACCATAGCTATAAGCATAATACCAGCTATAGATAAATACAGCTTATTAACAATCCTTGAATTGCTAAAGCCTATTGTTTTTAATATTGCAATTTCATCCTTTCTTTCAAATATCCACAATTCAGAAATAATAATACATATACCTATTGCAAAAGCATAGATTGTAAAATAATACATATCTTTATTATGCTTACTTGTTATATTTGTATTATAAGATACAGCATCCTCTATTGAATAATCAATATTTGCCGCCAAATTAGATGTAATATCAGATACAACGCTATACACATCATTGCTATTACTTCCATATCTAACGAAAAATACATCCTGTTCTTCTAACATTTTTTTATGGTAATCATCAAGACAATTATATACAAAATATATAGCAGAATCTAAGACATTTGAATTTTCACTTCCAAAATATCCTATCACTTCATACTCAATGCCGTCAAACTTAATGTATTCATCTCCATCACGCTGGTATACATCACTGGTTAAACCTTGACCAATATTTACTACCTTTCTTCCGGCAGCAATATCCTCTTTAGATGGTAATCTGCCGGACTTCAAACTATATGGTGGGTCTTCATTGTATGAATACGCAATATCTACTACTCGTGTATACTTACCTACGCCCATTGCAAACATAGTTACTTCTGTGTTTATTGTTTCATTTTTAGCAAAATTATCTAGTTTAAGGAAACTCCCATCCATACTAAAATAGTTTACAACTATTTCATTATCATATTTAAAATTTTTGCTTTCCTTATTGTTCGCTTCAATATTTTCATATAATGAACATCCACAAATAACAGCTAAAAAGGCAATCAATAAACCAATAAACATAAATGAATTTGATAGTGGATACCTATTGTACTTTTTTATTTTCATAATAACTCCATTTTATATCCCTAAGGATAAATCATTTCTATTTTATTGTTGAATATTTTATCATACATCTTAACTTTATCTGTCGAATATATTTCAAAAGCTTTTACCTTTAAATCATCCGAACCTACAATTACATATTGAAGGGAAGATTTGGCTGGAACCTTATCAAATGTATATTCATACTTAAAGTCACCTTTTTCTAAATACTCATTATGTTCAATAACATTTGAAGCACTAGCTTCTATCCACTCGCCATCAACTAAATAAATATCTATTTTTCCACTTATAAGCTCTCCAGTAAACTTAACATATACATCATATTTGTTATATGAATTATAATTCAAAAGATTTGTTTCTGTACATCCTGCAAAATCACTTTCTCCTGTTCCAATTCCACCTTCATATGTACCATTGTCTACCTTAATATTAAAAAATATAGCAACTGCTATTGCTAAAGCGAGTACTACTCCACTAATTATAAGTATTTTTTTCATATTTCCTCCATTTTTATTATGTAAAACTCACATTAATTATACATTACTATAGATCTAGTCACTTTAGCTAAGCCTGTAGATTTTTTATAAATTCTATGTACAAAATATATTTTATCAGCACTATCAGCAAAGTTATCATCTACTATCATTACATACATATTAGCAGAAGATTTTGTATTTGTCTTCACTAATATTCCATCATCCAGTGCTCTATAGCTTATATATGTATACAACTCATGCTTGCTTGATTCATCAATCGTTTCTGCTCCCAAATCTGGATCCCAGTTAAAAAAATCAGACCAATACACTACATCACACCAAGTCATTTTATATGAACCCTCTACTTTTGAACCTCTTTTTTTATCTTCAGCATAAACAGTTATGGTCATAATCATAACAATAGAAATCACTAATAAAACCTTTTTCAAACTCTTTCTCATCTTCTTATCTCCTGTCATACTTACTATAATCTAAAAGAACCCAAAAACAACTATATTGCCTTTGGGTTCTCATATTATCCTATTATATCTTTACGCTTTTATACAATACCCTGAGCTGTCATAGCGTCAACTACTTTTTCAAAACCAGCAATATTTGCACCTACAACATAGTTGCCTTCTGCGCCGTATTTCTTTGCAGCATTGTCTAAGTTGTGGAAGATATTAACCATAATGTTCTGAAGCTTTGCATCAACTTCTTCAAATGTCCAGCTAAGTCTTTCGCTGTTCTGTGACATTTCAAGAGCAGATGTAGCAACACCACCAGCATTTGCAGCTTTACCAGGAGCAAATAATACTTTGTTTTCCTGTAAGTACTGTGTAGCTTCTAATGTAGTAGGCATATTTGCACCTTCTGCTACTGCTAAACAACCGTTAGCAACTAATGCCTTAGCATCTTCTATTAATAATTCATTCTGTGTAGCACATGGAAGAGCGATGTCACACTTAACCTGCCATACACCACGACCTTCATGATATTCTGAATTTGGTCTGTAGTTCTTGTACTCTGTAAGTCTTGCTCTCTTAACTTCCTTGATTTCCTTTAAAGCATCAATATCGATTCCTTCTGGATCATATACCCAACCATTTGAATCTGATACTGTAACAACCTTAGCACCCATCTGTGTAGCCTTCTGAGTTGCATAAATAGCAACATTACCAGAACCAGAGATACATACTGTCTTGCCAGCAATGTCAATGCCGTTGCACTTTAACATTTCTCTTGTAAGGTATAATAAACCATAACCTGTAGCTTCTGTTCTAGCAAGAGATCCACCATATGATAAGCCCTTACCTGTAAGAACGCCTTCATATAAGCCTCTAATTCTCTTGTACTGACCATACATATAACCGATTTCTCTGGCACCTGTTCCAATATCACCAGCAGGAACATCTGTGTCAGCACCTATGTACTTACATAATTCTGTCATAAAGCTCTGGCAGAATGCCATAACTTCTCTATCTGATTTACCCTTAGGATCGAAATCAGAACCACCTTTACCACCACCGATTGGAAGGCCTGTCAATGAGTTCTTAAATATCTGCTCAAATCCTAAGAATTTAATAATACCTAAGTTTACTGAAGGATGTAATCTTAAACCACCCTTGTATGGTCCAATAGCACTATTGAACTGTACTCTGTAACCAGTATTAACCTGAACCTGTCCCTTGTCATCTACCCAAGGTACTCTGAACTTAATCTGTCTTTCTGGCTCTACTAATCTTTCAAGTAAAGCTTCTTTTCTAAACTTTTCCTCATTTGCTTCAACAACTACTCTTAATGACTCTAAAACTTCTTTTACAGCCTGATGAAATTCTGGCTCGCTAGGATTCTTGCGAACAACTGCTTCGATTACCTCGTCAACATATGACATTTTCTTTTCCTCCTAAATATAACATTATGCAATGGCATCTTCTACAAACATACCTTTGTCTTAGAATGTATTTTAAAACAAATATATTTTATATACAAGCTTTTTTTGCAAATTTTGCATTAAAAAATATCAAATTAATAACACTTTATCAAAAAATATCAATCTTTTTATTATATCTATGACTTTTTTACTGTACCCTTCTACTGTAACCACTTAAATTTGTATTTTTCATTAAGAAATTTTACAACTGCTGCTGAAGCCACAGCATATAAAATACCTAGAATTAATCCGGTAAGCACATCCGTTGCAAAATGTACAAATAAATACAAACGGGAAAAAGCAATTAGCAATGCTGCAGCTAACGCAGGTATTCCCATTTTTTTATTATATATAAAAATTGATACTGCTGCTGCCATTGATGCTGAGGAGTGACCTGAAGGGAAGGAGGAGTCAAATGGCTCTGCTATTAAAAGTCTTTGTCTTACTGCTTCGTCGTACATAAATGGTCTTACTCTGTCAAACAAATTTTTAATAATAACATTTGTAAATAATACGGAAAGAATAAGTGCTCCTAAAGAAACCACACCTATTTTTCTATATTTCTTAAAAAACAATAATACAACAGATATAGCTATCCAAAATATTCCTGCATCGCCTAAATGTGTTATAAATACCATAATACTATCCAGTACAGGGTTGTGTATGCTGTCAATAGCTCTCAAAATATCTAATTCCATATTTACCTCTTTTCTTTTATAGTAGTGACACCTTTTTATCGCATTTTGTTTTCATATAATCACTTTTATATGACTACTACTTATGTGTAACTGCTGCTTATTCTTCTAAAAATAGAAATAGAGAGTTTGTATGCGAACTAGCCACACACAAGCTCCCTACTGTAACTTATGTTTAATTTGTATTAGATTAGAAAATATCTACTCTGCCTGCAACAGTATCGTTAACTACATAGTATGCAGCATTTTCTTCAGGTTTTATGTAAACATTAATGTTATTAACCTTCGCCTTATTGCCTTCTGCTTTGTAAGCCTCCAATGCTTTCTTAATAACATCATCAGCAACTATTTCACTATAGTTTGTCTGAATAAATACATGATTTGTCATTGTTTCTTTTTCTTCTGCTTTTTTCTTTGTAGCTGTCTTTTTTGCAGTTGTAGTTTTTGTAGCTGCTTTCTTTGTTGCAGCAGCCTTCTTTGCAACCTTTTCAGCCTTAGCTGTATCCTCTGCTGCTTTAGCTGTGGTTTCTGTTTTCTTTGCTTCAACAGTCTTTTCTTCTGTCTTAACTTCTGCCTTCTTAGCTTCTACCTTCTTAGCTTCTGCTCCTTTTGCAGCAGTAACATTTAACTTTGTCTGTGTAGTTGTTTCTTTTTTCATTCTAACATCTCCTACTATCTAGTAATTAAACAAACCAATAAATAACGCTAACACAGTAACACTAAATTTTATAAAAATCAAGTATTTTTTCGTTATTGTAATATTTTTCATTATAATTACATTTTCATAACACCATATGTAATACCTTTTCTTTCATTAAAATTTATTTTTTATTACTCACATATGTTTTTACTTGATTTTTGAAAAAATTATGCTAAACTTGTTAGCGTTGCGTGTTTTATAGACTTTCAAGCCTAGTTTTGAAGGTTATTTTTATTAAACAGGAAGGATAACTCTTATGTTGACAAAAAGAGAAGATGTTAGAAATATTGCTATTATTGCCCATGTTGACCATGGTAAAACAACTCTTGTTGATGAGCTTTTAAAACAAAGCGGTGTCTTCAGAGCCAACCAAGAAGTTGCTGAGCGTGTAATGGATTCCAACGATATAGAAAGAGAAAGAGGAATTACTATTCTTTCAAAAAATACTGCCGTATACTATAAAGATACAAAAATAAATATTATTGACACACCAGGTCATGCTGATTTCGGTGGCGAGGTTGAACGTGTACTCAAAATGGTAAATGGTGTTATTCTTGTAGTTGATGCCTTTGAAGGTGCTATGCCTCAGACAAAGTTCGTTCTTAGAAAGGCATTAGAGCTTAACCTGCCAGTTATTGTTTGTATTAACAAAATCGACAGACCAGAAGCAAGACCTACTGAGGTTATTGACGAGGTTTTGGAATTATTCCTTGAACTTGACGCTTCTGATGAGCAGCTTGAATGTCCATTTGTATATGCTTCAGCAAAGGCTGGACACGCTGTTTTAGAGCTTGATGACAAGCCTGAAAATATGATTCCATTATTTGAAACTATTGTTAATTACATTCCTGCCCCTACTGGTGATCCTGATGCAAACACCCAGGTATTAATCAGTACAATCGATTATAATGAATATGTAGGTCGTATTGGTATAGGAAAAATTGATAATGGCACATTAAAGGTTAATCAGGATGCAGTTTTAGTTAATGCTCATGACCCTGAAAAGAACAGAAAGGTTAAAATCAGCAAATTATATGAATTTGACGGATTAAACAGAGTTGAGGTCAAGGAAGCTACTATTGGTTCTATTGTTGCTATATCTGGTATTGAAGATATTCATATTGGTGATACAATTTGTTCTCCAGAAAATCCAGTAGCTATTCCTTTCCAGAAAATTTCTGAGCCAACTATTGCTATGCAGTTTATGGTTAATGATAGTCCTCTTGCTGGCCAGGAAGGAAAATTTGTTACTTCAAGACATTTAAGAGACAGACTTTTCAGAGAGCTTAATACTGATGTCAGCTTAAGAGTTGAAGAAACAGACACAACTGAAAGCTTTAAGGTTTCAGGAAGAGGCGAATTACATCTTTCTGTACTTATCGAAAATATGCGTCGTGAAGGCTATGAATTTGCTGTAAGTAAGGCTGAGGTGCTTTACAAAAAGGATGAGAATGGCAAGCTGCTTGAGCCAATGGAGCTTGCTTATGTAGATGTTCCTGAAGAATTTTCCGGCACTATTATTGAAAAGCTTAGCGGCAGAAAAGGCGAGCTTAGAAATATGTCTACTGCAAATAGCGGCTACCAGAGATTAGAGTTCTCTATTCCAGCAAGAGGTCTTATCGGATACAGAGGCGAATTTATGACAGACACTAAGGGTAATGGTATTATTAATACTATTTTTGATGGATATGGTCCTTACAAGGGAGATATTCAGTATAGAAAGCAAGGCTCTCTTATAGCCTTTGAATCCGGCGAGTCAATTACCTATGGTCTTTTCAATGCCCAGGAGCGTGGTACATTGTTTATTGGACCCGGCGAAAAAGTTTATGCCGGTATGGTTGTTGGTCAGACAGGTAAGGCTGAGGATATTGAGGTTAATGTATGTAAGAAGAAACAGCTTACAAACACTCGTGCCTCTGGCTCTGATGATGCCCTCAAGCTTACACCTCCAAGAATTTTAAGTCTTGAACAGTCCCTTGAGTTTATTGATACAAATGAGCTTTTAGAGATTACACCAACCCACTTAAGAATCCGCAAGAAAATCTTAGACCCAACTATGAGAAAGCGTGCAGAACGCAAAAACTAGTTAATTTAGAAAACTGTCTTGTCTGATTAAGATTCATAAACTAATATAACAACTAAAAAGCAGAATAATTGCATTTCAATATGCTCATTATTCTGCTTTTTTTATAATTAATCTTCTACTTTTTAACAATGTTTTAAAATGTTCTATTCCAAGCAGACAATTTGTCACCTCTTTGGTAACTCCATAGACCATCTCTGCCATCTTCGTTAATTGATGTATATTTTCTATAAACTTAAAGTTATTTATTTCATAACATTAGCATTTCTCATAAATATCAATTTATCTCTTCTTAATTACAAACTCCGTAGAAATCCTATATATACAATACACAACCCATATTATCCACGTTATTTCCCATTTCATAGTAATTAAGCTAACAATGATATATATAAGAGCTACTGTAATTGCAACAATCCAATTAAATAGTTTAACTTTCTTCTCCTGATCTTTTATGGTAACATCAACCAAATCACTAATAATGTGTTCGGTAAGATCTGTATTTTTTATTATTTCTCCAGCAATAATTTCGGAGATTGATATATTAAGAGATATTGCCAATGGTTCTAGAAGTGATATATCAGGAAACCCTTTTCCTGCTCGTGTCAACCCTAGACCAAAAAAAATTTAATTTTTTTGTACCCTCAAATATCACTTTCTATTATACCTGCTATCGCTGTATATTGAAAGCAATACTTATGCCTGCAGAAGAAAGGAGTGCCATATTTTCTCGACACTCCAAACTCCATAAGCATCCATCTTACTTGAAAAATGGATCATCTGTATTCCATACAATCTCTATATTGTCCTCTCCATTGATAATCACTTTTTTGATTACCTTCTGGATTTTCTCTCTGTCAAAAGATTCCATATTGATGATACTTTCTAACTGTGTCTCAAACTTACTAGAAGAATTATCTTCTGGCGGTATTTCTGTTTTAAGCTGTTCGATTTCCTGATGCAATTCATCAATCTGCTCCACCATCGCCTTTGAACGCTTGACATACTCTTCTCTTGTGAGCTTGTCATCCTTATAATCAGAATACAACATCATCTTTTTACTGCTGAGGCTCTTCACCTTCTTTTCAAGTGTTGCAATCTTTTCTTCCGGAGATACTTCTTTCGATTTACCAGCTTTCTTTATTCCTTTCTCATCCAGATAAGCTGTTGCATACATATTTACAATTTTCATGATTGTATCTTCAACCTTGGCAATTTCCACCCTGTTGCTTTTGCATGGAGAATTTTCCTCAATTCTGGACGAGGAACAAAGAAGAATGTCACCTTTTACCCTTTTGCTGGGTACCAAGGCTCTGCCACATACCCCACAATAATAAAACGGATTATAGTTTCTCTTACCACGCTTTGGACGAATATATTTTTTTGAATTAGCATGTGCCGTATCAAATAATTTCTGAGTAATAATAGGTTCATGACAATTCTCTATCACAATCCATTCGTCTTTAGGCACATAGGTTGAAGTGTTATTGCTGCCTACCCTCTTCTTTGTTTTATTCCATATCAGTTTTCCAAGATAAACTTCATCGTTTAATATATCGTGGATAGAAGAAGTACTCCACAAGCTTTTCACTTCAACTGCATGGAAAAAGTTTTTGCTTCCTTTTCTCTTCTTATATGCGGATGGTGTATCAATACCGTGAGCATTTAAGTAATTTGCCACTTCCGTTTTTCTTTTGCCCTGTGCGGTCAGTTCAAATATCAGCTTAACCACTTCTGCTGCTTCCGGATCTACAATAATCTTATGCTTATCATTTGGATCTTTGACATATCCATACCTTAACTGACCACTAATGTTCTCCCCATTCAGTATCCTTGTGTGCTTTGCAGAACATATTTTATTGGACAAGTCCCTGCTATAAAGCATATAAATTAAATTCTTAAACGCAACATTCATACCACCGGTGGAACCATCATAGTTATTGCTATCATAATTATCATTAACTGCAATAACCCACACCTGATAAAGTGGAAGTATCTGCTCCAAAAGACTTCCAACTTCAATATAATCCCTTCCGAGTCTGGATAAATCCTTTACAACAATGCATGATATTTTTTCAGCCCGGATATCCTCCATAAGCTTCATATAGCCTGGTCTTTCAAATTTTGTTCCAGTAAATCCATCATCACAGTATTCCTGTACCTTCGTATCCTTAAGCTCCGAATGATTTTCAATATATGCTTTTAACAATTCCCGCTGGCTGGATATACTGTTACTCTCCTCTTTCCGATTTAATGATACATCTTCATCTTCCATAGAAAGGCGAATATACATAGCAGTTATCTTACTCATTCAAATCACCTTCTCTCTTATTTTTTACCTGTAACAGTTCTTCCAGACAATCATCATAAACCAGATTTACGGAAATTCTGCCACCTTCAAACACCTGTACCTTGTCAACAAATGCATCTGCCAGCTCTTTGTTGAGTTTTCTGCATTTCAGATATTTATTGATAAGATTTTCCCAGTCCGCATCAATCTTATAATTCTTTGAATACAAGTTCTGAGATATTAAAAGATTATCTATCTCCTTCTTCAAAGCTTCGCTTTTTAAAAGATACTGCTGTTTTAATGTCAGATATTCACTCTCATTAATCAAATGTTCTGAATAATCTCCATATAACTCAGAGAACTTGCGGTTTACCTTCTCCAGTTCCCTGCGCTGTCTGGTAATGGCTTTTTCATACACATCGTATTTTTTCAGTCCGCTGCTTCTTGCATTTAATTCCCTTATTACTCTTAATGCGTCAATACAGCAACGCATATGATTTGAAATCTGAGCAAAGACAGCTTTGTTGACATCCTCCTGATCAATTTTGTGTCTTGAACATGCCGGATTAATACCATCTGAAAAAGTTCCACAAAAATATACATACGATTTTGTTGTTCTTGGAGAAAGTCTCATTCCCTTGCCACAGTCTCCGCATACAATTTTTCCCTTTAGTAAATTCTTTTCATTAGGTGGGTGTTTTGTAAACTCTTTTGCAAAATAAGCATCCGAGATTTCCTTTACTCTTTCCTGTGCCTTTTCAAATGTCTCTTTGTCAACAAGTGGCTCATGCGTATTTTCAACAATGACCCATTCACTTGGATCTGTTGCATGGAGTGGAATATTATTGTATTTCTCAATTACTACTTTCCCATGCACCGCCGAACCAATGTATGCCTGATTTGTCAGTATTGACTTAACTGTTGTTTTGGTCCATACACCATTGGTTTTTACATTCTGCTGGTAACCAAGAGATTTTAAATACATCAATGGTGACATTATTCCTTGCTCATTCAGATATTTTGCAATTGATGTATATCCTTTGCCCTCCAAAAACAATTTATAAATAAGTCTGACATTTCCAGCAGTTGCTTCATCCACAACAATTCTGTTCTTCTCCGTCTTGGATTTCAGATATCCATACGGAGCAAAACCGCACATATATTCATCCGTAGTCCATTTTCTACGATGTGCAGTTGAAACTTTCTTGGAAATATCCTTTGCATAAAACTCATTTACGATATTTTTCAAAGGCATCATAAGGTCTGTGCCCGGTCTGAACGAGTCAAAATCATCCGTAACAGCAATGAATCTTACATTGAGAAAAGGAAACACTCTTTCAATGTAGTTCCCCATCTCCACATAATTTCTTCCAAGTCTCGATAAATCCTTAACAATAATACAGTTAATTCTTCCTGTTTTTGCATCCTCAAGCATTCGCTTAAAATCCGGTCTTTCAAAATTAGTACCGGTAAAGGAGGCATCATAATATTCCTCTTCAATTACAATATCTTCGTGATCTTTGACATAATTCTTCATAAGTTCCATCTGTGTTTCGATTGTCCCTCTCTCAATGTTCTCTTCCGTTTCATGAGACAGTCTTGCATATAATCCAGCCTTAAAAAGTACCTTCTTCTCTTTATCCGGTAAGGCTGTAGCTTCTAGTGGCATCATATTTTTTCTGCTTTTTCTTGCCATATTACACAGCCTCCCTTCTGCTGATATTTAATTGTCCACCCGGTTCTTTATCTACTTGATAGCCCAGTTTTTCAACCGATTCTAATAACTGCTTATAACAATCATCAAAATCAAATACGATCTCAACCTCTTTATTCTCTGAAACTCTTACTTCACAAATCAGTTTTACAACCACGTCCCTGGTCAGTTCCTTAATATCCTTGTATTCGGTAAAATAATTCATCCAGAGATGCTTATCATCCTTCTCCTCAAGAATTAAAGCAATGTCTCTCTCAATCTGGCGAATTATTTCTTCTCCCTCTTTTGCTTTTTTCAGATATGCCTCATGAAGTTCAAGATATTCTTCTTTAGTAAGAATTCCGTCCTTCATATCTTCATACAGTGAAGTTTTCAGTCTTTTACACTTCTCAACTTCCTCAAGTTTTTTCTGTTTTCTTGCTTCAAGACTTTTTACATCAAGCTGCTGGAAAGGAATTGTTCCAATATAATCAAGTATTTCTTCCAGATTCATTACGTTTTTGATATGAAGCTTTAACATTTCAAGCACCGTATCCTCTAATAACGATACTGATATTGAGTGCTGTGAACACTGCTTTGTCAATTTATGATTAGAGCAGATATAGTAAGCGTATTTCTTATCACCTGCTGTTGTAATTTTTCTTGTCATTGGTGAACCACAGTCTGCACATACTGCAATACCTGAAAGATTATAGACCATATCTGAATCCGGAGATATTCTCGTATCCATTCCCAACAACCTTTGAACAATCTCAAAATCCCTGTCACTAATAATCGGCTCATGATTTTTTTCGATTCTTATCCAGTCAGATTCCGGCTTAACAACCTCCTGCTTCACTTTATGATTTGGTGTCGTTCTTTTGCCTTGAACAAGATTTCCAATGTAAATCTCATTTTCAAGAATCCTGCGGACCGTGACTGAACTCCATACCGATTTTTCATTCTGTAAAAATCCGGTCTGATAACCGCTCCCTGTGCTCTGCTTATATTCCATAGGTGCAAGCACACCCTCATTATTCAACTGTGTTGCTATTGCATCCTGACTCATTCCGTGAAGCTTTAGCCGAAAAATTTCCTTCACAATACCGGCTGCATAAATATCAATAACCAGCTTATGTTTATCATCATCCGATTTTTCATACCCATAGGGAACAAATGCACCGATATACTCACCATTTTTTCTCTTTACATCCAAATGGCTTCGTATCTTTATACTGATATCCCTGCAATATGCATCATTGATCAGGTTTTTAAACGGAATAATAATCTCATCACCCTGTGACTTTCCAGTCACACTGTCATAGTTATCATTGATTGCAATAAACCTTACACCAAGAGCCGGAAATAATCTTTCGATGTATCGACCTGAATCAATATACTCACGTCCAAAACGTGAAAGATCCTTTACCACCACACAATCAATTACTCCTCGCTTAATATCTTCCATCATCGTCTGAAAAGACGGACGGTCAAAATTAGAGCCGGAATAACCATCATCCACATATTCTTTAACTATTCTAATGTCTTTTTTGTCTGCAAGGAAATTTCGGATGAAATCCTTTTGATTTGAAATACTATTACTCTCAGCTTTTGCGCTGGTAGAAACATCGCCATCCTCCTTAGATAATCTAACGTAGATGGCTGCATGATAGATTTTTGAGATTTGTTTACTCATATCGCAACACTCCTTTAAATATTCTACGTCAGATGTACCCAACTAAAATATCAAAGGAAGTTATGCCATATTCATTTAGTCCTTGAACATATCATAGCACAACTCCCTTTCATTTTCCATATGATTCTGAAAAAAGATTCTAAACTGTAAGCAGCATATTCTTGAAAGCTTCTTCTATGGAAACTCCATTATTGGCAAAGCTTACTTTAACTTTCATCTTCCCCACTCTCATCATATAGGGATTTCCAACTTTTCTTATAAACTTCTGCTGTCTCTTTTCAATCGTATCATTCAGATCAGCATGATAAGATGCCATATCGGGCATTTCATTAATCTTGACATCACTAAAATCAGTATCAAGCAATGCTCTGTATTCTTCTGCTGTCATAAAATCTATCCCCCTTTCAGTAAAAATGCCACCCATAAAATACAGGTGGCTATGTAACCCGGAGCAAATGCCCCGGTAATATTTAATTGTACTTTTCATATGCCCCAATCTGGATTTTTACACATTCAGTAATCTTATCAAGTAGTTCCGTATCTGAAATTGAAGCAACTACCCTCTCAATCTGGACATTTACATCAATGGATACAATCTGCTCACATAATGCCATACTGTCAAATACCTCAAAATCTGTGTCAGTAACCTTTACCTTTGCAGCCGGTATTGGACAGTGGGTTGGCAGATATTTCTTTTTCCATGTTTTTGTGGACATGGCTACTGCTGTGACAACCGGTGAATACTGATTTGCTTTGTTATTTGAGATAATAATATAAGGTCTTGTATACTTCTGAATGCTCCCTTTACTTACTGACTCCAGATTTGCAATAACAATGTCGCCCCTGTTCAGTTTCATCTATGTCATTCCTCCTGTTCCCTGATATATTCTTCTGCCTCATCCTCTGTCGGACAGGCAACAATCCGTTTCCCATATTCATCAATCACTACTGTTTCGCCCGGAAATATAATCAGTTTTAATTTTCTATTTTCTTCTGTCATATCATTCAAAAGAAATGAGAGCAGGTTCATAGCCCCTGCTCTCTGCATTAATACTGATTCCATGTTCCGCTGCAAGTGTCATTACAGCTTTAATCTCATTAAGTTCCATTGAAATGTCTACCACATCTCTTACTAGCACACAGATAATGGCATCTCTTTCAATATAATATCTTAATCGTTCAACCGCTTTTTTATCTGTATTGAAAACTGTCTCAACAACTTCCATGCCGGACTTTTTTGCATATGCCTCGATACGGTCAGCTGTATCATTTGCATTATTCCTTACAAATATCAGACACTGCTTTTCTTTGGAATCCTGCATATTGCCTCCTATCTGCCGTCCCTGATGTTATGATAGAACTTTGATACCGTATCAAGCACCAGCCCTCTTATATCACTTTCCTGAACAGGCTCTTTGTACATCATCTCATAACACTCTTCAAGTTCTCCATTAATATCCTCCACATAGATATCATATTCGCTGAGTTTTCCAAGTGTATCAATAACGGTCTCATCTGTTGCACCAATCATATCCTTTGAAAGTGTTATGATTGTATTAACATCTTCCTCCATATTTAAACCGATAAAGGCATATTTCATCGGAAATGAAACTCCTTCTGTAGAAGCAGGCTCTGAAAGCATAGCTACAATTTCATAGCCATTATCCTTACAATACTTTTCAAGCAGCTCCGGCACAAAATGATCTGTAGCCTCTAATCCTGTTTTTGCACAATATATAATTGCTCTTTCCATCTTAAAATCTCCTTATAAATAATATTGATTTGATACTGTGCGCACTTTATCTCCTCACATAAGCTGACTTATCTGTACTCTCCACACCATCACACCTAAACATTTCTTTTCTGTCGGTGACCATAAATCAGTTTGTGTGGGAAGATAAAATACTATCTTCCCGGTTTCTTAACCATCCC
>ERZ825896.556-NODE-556-length-47954-cov-4.036410_pt1 | contig 47954 bp, 41 predicted proteins | sample MGYA00519858_ERZ825896 | MGnify/ENA primary metagenome ERZ825896 (study PRJEB31778, sample SAMEA3449214) | human gut metagenome | biome: human gut; feature: human-associated habitat; material: faeces | place: United Kingdom | collected 2010/2012 ... | reverse complement strand
CTTCGAAGTCGCGCGTAATTTCCGCGCCCATTTCCTTGACACGCACCGCAATCTGGTCGCGCGTAATCAGCAGTTCATCCTTCAGATCGGCATACATTTTTCTTTGCTCACTCATGCTTTTGTTCCCCCTGAATTGAAATATTGGTTTGCCGCCGCCGAGCGAAAATCGCCTTCAAACCGATTGACAAACGCAATCAGCACGCGGTTTCCGCCCCCGCCGCGGCATATCTCAGCCGGACGAACGCCCGGCATCCATAGCAATGTGTTTTCTCCGTTTTTGAGCACGGGCACGCTTCTGCGCAGCGCGCGCTCCACGTCTTCCAGCAGCTTCTTCATCCGCACCGGGCTTTTCGCCCCGAACGGCGTCATCGCCTCGCCGCTTTGCCACGGCGCAATCACCGCGCCCGCCAATCGGTCTGCGTCTACAGTCTGGCTGTGTACACCGTCGCCCGTCTCCCCCGGTTCGGCTCGGCGGACGATGAACGCGCCAAACGGCGTTTCAGTCGCCCCCAACAGGTTGAGCGGCGTTTCCGTGACGGCTTGCTCCGCGCGGAGGATGGCGACATACCGCGCGCCGATCTCTGCCCGAGCGCCCCCGGAGAGGTTCATCGCGCCCCGCCCTGGCAGACCGTCCAGCAGCTGCGAGACCGTCTGTGCGCTCTGCGTCGGCGCGCCTGCGCGCTCAATCAGTCCGACCAGCGCCCGACCGGCCAGCGCCGGATGCAACCCCGCGAGCTTTTCCCGCGGCAGACACGCGCCGTTGACCAGCTTCAGCGGCGTGCCAAGCCCCAGCTCGTCAAGCTGCTTGGCAAAGTAATCCTCATCCCGCTGCGCCGATGCGGCCAGCCGCGCAAGCGCCCCCTGCGCGTCGGGATAAGCCGCCGCCAGCGCAGGCAGCACCGAACGGCGAATCCGGTTTCTCGCGTAATCCTCGCAGGCGTTGGTTTCGTCCTCGCGCCACGGCTGACCGATGCGCCGCAGATACGCGCGCAGCGCCTCCGGCTCCGCGTCCAGCAGCGGACGAATGAGCTTCCCCCGCCGCCAGCGCATCGCGCAAAGCCCGCGGATATCGCTCCCCCGCGCCGCGTGAAGCAGCACGGTCTCCGCCTGATCCCCCCGATGATGCGCCAACGCGATTGCGTCCGCGCCGACGGCCTCCGCCGTCTTTTCAAGAAAATCGTAGCGCAGCGCTCTGGCCGCTTCCTCAAGGCCGCACCCGTGCGCCCGCGCGTAACCCGGCGCGTCAACCCGTCCGCCGTAAAACGGAACGTTCTTTTGTTCGCACAACGCTTTCACAAAGCGCATGTCCTCCTCCGAGGCCGCGCCGCGAATGCCGTGCTCCACATGTGCGCAGGAGACGGAAATCGGGTATGTTTCCCGAATTTCGCAGAAAAAACAAAGCAGCGCCGTCGAATCCGCGCCGCCGCTGACCGCAACCAGCACATGACTGCCCGGCAAAACGGCGCACGCGCCCCGTAGGCGGCCGACAAACGTTTCCTGCATGCTCATACTCCTATCTACACATTGTCTATTGTACCCTCTAACCGCGAAATTGGCAAGGCTTACGGACAAAAAAAGCGTTGGGATTCGCTGTAAAGAAAAATGCCGACGCGGAGGATAGGCCGCGTCGGCAGAAATGCAACTATAAAATTCACTTAGTTATTGAGCCAGCTTGTATCTTCCTCTGCGTCTGAATATTGGTAGCTATAACCATTTTCAGAAGCCCAAAGCGCGGCATAAGACCCTTGCTCGACCTGCAAAGTGATTATTTCTTTATCAAACGCGTCATCTCCGATTTCTGTCACAGAAGATGGGATAACTATCGAAGTCAAATAGGGACAATTTCTGAATGCATTTTTTCCAATTTTATTTATCGCACTATTCTCTTTGATCTCTACATCTTTGAGATTAGTGCAGCCTTCAAATGCACCTTCTCCAATTTCTTTTAACGTTTGGGGGGTATTCACACGTACAATATATTTGTTTTTTTTCAAAGGCTCCTTCTCCAATTCTTTGTATTCCTTCACTCACTTCAAGCAGACTGCCATACTCGCTCAGGGGGTCAGAATAAAAAGCACATGAAAATGCATAGTCATCAATTACTGTCAGTTTATTTGGGGTCACAAAGTCCCTTTCCATAGTATAGTATTCCTCTTCCCATGAGGTTCCCGCATCAATTATTTTCATGGAGTAATCGGCAAGTGCTTTTCCATTCTGAAATGCATTCTTTCCTATTTTCTTTAGATTCGAATTCGTCGTCATTATCAACTTACAACCGCTAGTTTCTGAAAATGCTCCATCTCCAATTTCCTCAACATCATCTATCAACAGCCTGTTTGCTCTTACTTTTTCTAAGCTCATCTTTCTAAATGCATTTTTCCCTATCCTCTTCGCGCGAATAACGTGTGCAATTTTATCTTGATATTCATCTGACGCACCAAAGAGCGATGTACCCGTTGTTATCTTTATATTCTCAAATGCTCCCTCGCCTATATCAAGATCCTTATTTCCAATAACAGTCCTGTGCTCAAACTCGATTCTGCAATTTGCAAAAGCATAATTTCCTATTTTTCTTAAATTCCCATCTAGAAATTTTTCCCCTATAAACATTCTCGTTACATTGGCGAACGCATAATTTCCTATTTCTTCTACTGTTTCCGGAATGAAATCATCCATACGACAAACCAGGTTTACGCATCCATAGAACGCGTAATCCTCTATTTTTAGTATTCCACTTGGTATTTTTTCTTTATTCTCTGCATATTTAGGCCACGCGACCAGCATCTTTTTCTTTTTATTATACAAAGCTCCATCAATCGTTGTATAGACTTCATTTCCAGGTTCAACCGAAAATTGCGATAAAGCACAATTTGCAAATGCTCCCGCACCGATTTTTTGCACATTCTTAGGAATATTGACCATATTTATCGAAGCATTCATAAAAGCTTTGTCACCGATCATTGTAATCCCGTTTGGAATTGTTACGCTGTAATGCGTTGTTTTCTCTATGTATTCCGATTTGGCAAACGCTTCGCTTTCTATTCCGGTCACATTATATCCGTCTATCAAATTCGGAATGTAAATATTCTCTTTGTTGTTGTCCCAATCAAATTTTGTTATGGTAACCGTTCCGTTTCCCTTTATCTTGTAGGTGTAAAGCCCACTCGTTCTAATTTCATCCGCCCAAGCCATATTCAAACTCAAAATAAATATTATACTGAATAACAAACAAACAATCTTCTTCATTTTGCTTTTTCCCTTTCTTTCATATATACGTTACCATTTCCCTTGTTGTAAAGAAATTTTATGCCAATCGTTTTATCCTTACATTTGTTGCTAAACCATCTCCCAAGTTCTCTTCTGTCTTGCGCCGTTTCTTTCTCCCACTCAACCCCTTCAAACAAGCTCTTCAGCATAAATGTCGTTCCCTCTTCCAATTTACTCGCCTTTTCTAATGCTCTGTTTATCCACTCCTCGTTGTTCATTCGCATTTCCTCCATCATTTCTTTTCTTCAATTATATTATTCCCTAAAGTTATTGTCAAGTCGCTTTAGGATTTTTACATTATTCCATCAGGTTGTTAAACTGTTCATCAAAAAGGGGTGATGAGCATGCTTCCCAATCTGAAACTGCTTCGCAAGGAATACCACGTCAGCCAGCAAGCGCTTGCCGACGCGATTCAGGTCAGTCAGCCCTCTATTAACAAATATGAAAACCACAACATTGAACCGGAAATTGCAGTGCTCAAACGTATGGCCGATTATTTCAATACCTCCATTGATTTTATTGTCGGCCACACGACCGACCGCCGCCGTATCGAATACACAGAAGTTTATCGTTTAAATGCCTACGAGGCAGATATCATAAACCGTTTTCGTTCTCTCACCTCAAATGAACAACAGTGCATTGACTTAACCATTAAGACTTTTCTGGAAAAATGAAAAGAGCGGACGCATTTTCGTGTGCGTTCGCTCTTTTTATTCAATTTCAGACTCACGTTGCGTACCGAGCAATCATTTTCCCATCAGGAAATCCCTTTTACGCGCTCTTCCCCGCGCCGAGCCGATCCGCGACCAGCGCGATAAACTCGCCGTTGGTCGGCTTATCGTCCAGCGCGCAGACGTTCTTGCCGAAGGCCTCGTCCAGCGCGTCGATGCGCCCGCGGTTCCACGCCACCTCGATGGCATGGCGAATCGCGCGTTCCACCTTGCTGGACGTCGTGCCGAAGCGGTGGGCAATGCCGGGATAAAGCTCCTTGGTGATGCGCCCCATCAGCTCCGGGTTATCCATCACCATGCGCACCGCCTCGCGCAGATATTGATAGCCCTTGATGTGCGCCGGGATGCCGACCGTCAAAAACAGGTTCGCGATGCGCTCCTCCAGCGTCTCGCCGCCCGTTTTGCCGCCCTGCTGCTTAATCATCTTCGCGCTGATGGCTTCGGCGCGCAGGCTCTCCCCCGCCGCCTCATACACGCGCTGGGCGAGCATCATAAAATCAAACGGCTTGACCATATAATAGTTCACGCCGAGATTCACCGCGCGGGAAATGAAATCGTCGCGCCCCAGCGCCGTCAGCGCGATCACGCCCGGCTGCTTGGACAGCTTCATCGCCTGAAGCCGTTCCAGAACGGCGTAACCGTCCATCTGCGGCATAATCAGATCGCAGACCAGAACATCCGGCTCACACTCCGTCACCAGCCGCAGCGTTTCCACGCCGTCGCCCGCCGTGCCGACCACTTCAATGCCGTTCTGCTCCTGCAAATACTCCGCGACCATATCCCTGAGCTGTATATTGTCGTCCGCAACGACCACACGTACCGTATCCATGTTAGGCACCCTCCTGTAATCCGAATTTTTCTCCGCCGGGCGGCTTCAAACGCAATCCTCAAAGGTTCAATCCGACACGATCTTTTTTATACACTGCATTTTATGTACAAATATGGAAATTATAACCCTTCTTTTAAAAAAAAGATGATTTTTTCCGTTTCGCTTGGTTTCTTGCCGTTTTTTCGCGGGTCAGCCGTCGATTTTCATCACATACGGCTCCAGCAGCCGCATGATGCGGTCGGCCGAGGCGGGCGCGTAGCGCGGGGACTGCGCCATCGTCACAAAATCGTAGCCCGTTTCGCGAAACTGCGTATAATCGTCAAAGACCTCGAACGGAACGGTCGGCTCGCGGCCGTTCGTCCCCTCCATCAGCGCGGAAATGGTGCTGCATAGGTGGATGTTTCCATCCGAATCGAGCAGATGGCCGGGGATATCCTGACGCGATTTCGGGTTGCGCACATACGTCAGCCGGCTGATCCAGCGGAAGGCCAGCGCGAAGAGCAGATAATTCGCCTCGTCGAGCTTCTTTCCCGCGCGATAGGCTTCAAGCGCCGCGCGCGCGTCGGGTCTGCGGGTCAGCACCGCCTTGAGCACGAAATCCGTTCCCGGCGGACCGAACGCGAGGTCGGAATGGGTATCGACGTGCACAACGTCGAACGGCGCGCTCAGCTCGCCGCACTGCATGCGCGCCAGCCAGAAATCCAGCGCCTTGTCGTGCGTGTCAAAGATCATCCCCGGCACGGGATGCGCGCGGCTCAGCCCGCACTGCATCTCCAGAAAGCGGATCACCTGCTCGTCGCTGTACGGCTCAGCGCAGGCCTCCGGCGGCCTTTCCCCCAGCGGGGCGAGCGGGCAGGCGTCCGTCAGAAAAAAATCCATATCCAGATCGAGCACCTTCATCGTCCGCATCCCCCAACTGCCTTTTTAGGTATTATATCATCCTTTCGGCCGACAGGCAAGCGATTACGGCGCCATGTTCAGCTCCTCCTCGCTCAGCCTGTATCCCACGAAGCTCTCCGGCACCTTGCCGACGATGATGGATTCCGCCACCAGCATGTTGGCCGTCACGTTCGTCGTCTTCGCCCCCGTCGGAATGACGATGCGGATGCTGGCCGATAGCTGCAAATAGACCTTGTGCCGCGTCTGATTGATGCCGCAGGCCTCAAATTCCGTTTCGAAATCGGTCTGCACCGAGCCGACGGGCACGATGGAAATCGGGATGCGCGGCCCGCTGCCCGCCAGCAGCGTCAGCCCCAGCGCCGCGCCGAGCGGCACATCGACCTTCTGCGCGCTGACGGTTTCCAGCTTGCGCAGCGCCGCGTCGCCCGCCCGTTCCGCCAGCGCGTTCATGCGCATGGTGTTCGCGGAAAGCAGCGAAACCTGCCCGCCGTCATCCATCCGCACGTTCATCAGATCGTCGTAGTCCACGCCGTCCTCCAGCGCCTCCGTCAGCGCGGCGTTGAGCGCGCGCGTCGCCATGGCGGCGCTCCTCGCCTCCGCCAGAGAGAAGACCAGCGGCCGGAAATTTCGATCCACCAGCAGAAAAACCGCCAGCAGCGCCAGCGCCGCGAGCGTCAGCCGCCTCAGCCGCCGCTGCCTGCGCACCCGCGCGGAATACCGTTTGAGCTGCTTTTCCGTCACGCCCATCCCCTCCCCCTGAACCTATGGCCGATTCGGAAAAGCTATTCTTCCGCAACTTTTGCGGTTTTTGATGCGAAACAGCCGGATGTGTGGTATAATATCGTATCGCCCTGTTTCTTTCCGGGCGCTTTACCCTGTTGGCAAGGAGGAGAATCATGCCCAATCGCGCCGTTCATCCGCGTGCGCGCTCCATTTTCAAGGCGCGCACCAAAAAGCCGAATTTCGTGCTCAGCGTCGCAGCGACCACCATTCGCCTGTCCTTTGTTCTCGCTTTGTGCGTCGCCCTTGCGCTTCTGGGCGCGGTGGTCGGCATCGCCAAGGCGTTTGTCGATACCGCGCCGACGCTCGATCTCGCCGCGCTGGATGCTCAGGATAAAACTTCCTTTATATACGACAGCCAGGGGAACCTCATCACCGATTACAAGGGCACGGAAGACCGCATTATGGTCTCCATCGACGAGATTCCGGAAATGCTTCAAAACGCCTTTATCGCCGTGGAGGACGCGCGCTTTTACGAGCACAACGGCGTGGACGTCAAGCGCATCGTGGGCGCGCTGGTCGCCAACTTCACCAGCGGCTCCACGCAGGGCGGCTCGACCATCACCCAGCAGCTCATCAAGCAGACCGTGCTTTCCAGCGAGCAATCCTACAAGCGCAAATTGCAGGAAGCGTATCTGGCGATGGAGCTGGAGACGCGCTACACCAAAAAGCAGATTCTGGAAAGCTATCTGAACACCATCTTCCTCGGCGGCAGCTACTACGGCGTGCGCGTGGCGGCCTACGGCTATTTCGGCAAGTCGCTCGATCAGCTCACCCTGCGCGAATGTGCCATGCTCGCCGGTCTGACCCGAAGCCCCAATTATTACAACCCGCGCAGCAACTTCTACACCCGCAACACCGAGGGCAGCAGCACGCCCGACATCACCAACAACCGCACGGATTACGTGCTGCGGCAGATGCGCGAAAACGGGCTGATTACCGCCCAGCAGTATAACGCCGCGCTGGATCGCTCGACGGCCAGCGTGCTGGAAAAATCGCCCGCCTCGACGGATATGTACGCCTATCCGCACTATGTCGAATACGCCATCAGCGACGTGGTGGATACCTTCCTCGACCTCAACGGGCTGGAAGACACCTCCGCGAACCGCTACGCGATGGAAAACAAGCTCCGCACGGGCGGCTACAGCGTCTACCTCTGCCTCGACACCGAGATTCAGGAAATCGTGGAGGATACGCTGGCGAACTGGAGCAGCTATCCCCGCCTGCGCGACCCGTCCGACAAGGTGTATCAATCCCGCAATTCGGATGGCACCTACACCGAAATCGAGCAGCCGCAGGCCGCCGCCTGCGTGTTTGACTACCGCACCGGCGAATTGAAGGCCATCGTCGGCGGGCGCTACAAGCCCACCACCCGCAAGACGCTCAACCGCGCCAGCGGCATGACCATGCCCGTCGGCTCCTCCATCAAGCCGCTGACAGTGTATGCCCCGGCCATTGATCTGGGCGCGTCCCCCGCGTCGATCGCCTACAACATGCCCATTCCGATTTCCGGCTGGAAGGATTCCAGCGGCAAGGATTCGTGGCCGAAGAACTACGGCGGCGGCGGATACAAGGGGCCGCAGAGCTTCCGCAGCGCGCTGCGCAACAGCTATAACACCGCCGCGGCGCAGATTCTGATGACCTACGTGGGCGTGTCCCGTTCGGTGGAATATCTGCACCTGATGGGCATCCCCGATAAAAACATCAACGCCGATCCGTTCGGTCTGGCGCTCGGCTCCTCCGGCCTCACCCCGGTGCAGATGGCCGTCGCCTTCGGCACCATCGCCAACAAGGGCGTGTATCAGCAGCCGCTCTCCTTCTCCCGCATTGTGGACAGCAACGGCAACGTCGTGGTGGATATGCACCAGCAGCAGGATCGCCATCAGGTGTTCAAGCCCTCGACGGCGTATCTCGTGGTGGATATGCTCAAGGAGGCCGTGCAGAGCGGCACGGGCACCAAGGCGAAGATTTCCTCGCAGGTCGTCGCGGGCAAGACCGGCACGAACTCGGACAGCAAGGGCGTGTTCTTCGCCGGCATGACGGGCTGGTATTCCGGCTCCGTCTGGATCGGCCACGATAACTACAAGGCGCTCTCCTCCAAGGCGACGGGCGGCAACGCCGCCGCGCCGCTCTGGCAATCCTTCATGGAGAAAATCCACAAGGCAAAGAACCTCGATCCCCGCGAAATCATCGACGGCACACCGAGCGATTACAACCTCGTGCGCGTGACGACCTGCGGCGTGAGCGGGCAGTTGGCGACCGACGCCTGCTACAACGACGTGAACGGTTACAAGACTATCACCGATTATTGGAGCGCGGACAGTGTGCCGACCGCCTATTGCAGCATGCACAAATCCGTTTCCGTCTGCACGGAATCCGGCCTGCTGGCGACGGATTACTGCCCGTCCTACTCGGTGGAAACGCGCGGCATCGTGCTCATTCCGCGCGGCCATCCGCTCTATGACTATATCGACGCCTACGGCGACACCATCCGCAAGTATCTGGGCGAGTTCGCCACACTCAAGAGCACAAACGACATCGCCAACCATATCTGCCAGATTCACGACGCCTACACCGCCGCGCAGCAGCCCTCCGATCTTCAAAACATCGTGAGCGACGCGAGCAATCTGGTCTATACGGCGTATCAGCTCGTCGGCTCTGCGCCGGATCTCTCCAACGATACCCGTCGGCAGATCAATACCGCCATCAGCGCGGTGCAGACGCTCCTCTCCCTCTCCCCGATTGATTACACGTCGCTCGAGGGCGCGGTGAGCAACCTGCGCAGTCAGCTTCAGGCGGCGGGGCTGATGTAAGCGGGTTTAGCCCGTCTGTGGCCTCCGCCGAAGGCTGTAAAGCGTCAGTTTACACAATCTCCCATACGTCAAAAGAGGACGATTCATCCGGAATGGATGGTCGTCCTCTTTTTTATTCGGTTAAAAACGCTTTCTCGTGTTTCTTGAAAAACCCGTAATATACCCTCACGTTTTCAAGCTCCGTCCACCTGCGCACATCCACCGGATCGCTGTCCAAATCATAGATTTTCGCGCCCCGCAGCCCAAGCAAAAACGGCGAATGGGTCGAGATTACAAATTGACACCGGAAAAAGCGAGCCGCATTTTCGATGTATTCCGTCAATTCAATCTGTCTTTGGGGCGACAGGCTGTTCTCGGGTTCATCCAGCAAATACAACGCATCCTCCTCAATGGCGTTCGTAAACATTTTGAACGCATTTTCGCCGTTGGAATACGTCCGCACATTCATTCCAAGCTCCTCGCGCGTATAGCGAGACTGCGTTTTATGCCGCGCGCTGTTGACAAGGCGCAGCTTTTCATAATCCGCCATCGAAGAGAGTTGAAAATGACTGCGTTTATTGGCCAAATATTCTTCAAAAACCGTTTCGCGTCTCTGATCCATGCCATCGTTGAACGCGCGCGTGTCCAGCATCTCGTCAAACACGTCGTCGCTGGCTAACAGGCGGCTGCCGGTTGGAATGTCGTCCGCATCCATTCGGCAGAGCTTCACATAGTCTTCAAAAAAGCTGGTTTTGTTGAAACGTGCGTCGCACCTCACGTCTGCGCGCGCCGCCATAACATGCAGCGCCGTCGATTTACCCGAACCATTCCCGCCATACAGCATTGTGATCGGCTCAAAATCAATCCTCTCAAAGCGGCGGCGGGAGAGAATCTTGAACGGATAGAACGATGCATAGCACTTCCGCTTGACATTAAGCAAAAAATCAAATTCTGCGTCGTCATCCGGAAATTCAAACGATTTCAGATAAACCATATCGCCCTCCCACATGTCCATTCATCCGGAGACGCGGTTTTCCGCTGACCTCCGCAGTCTGTTTAATGCGCAAAGCGGCGAACGTCGGTCCCGACAAATTCGATGACGTTCATTCGGCTGGGCGCAGTCAGGCGCGCTGCAATGCGGTCGTCGTACTTTTCATACAGCAAATCGCTGTCGCAGTTTGTCGTCACCAGAATCGCGCGATTGGCGTTGTTCCGTTCGCTGACAATGTAATACAGCGAGCTGATCGTTACGCCGCGAATCATCGGTTCGCTGCCCAGATCATCGATGGCCAACAGGTCGCAGTTCAAGATATCCTGCACCTGCTCCGTCCCTTTTCCGTCAAACTGATACGCGCGCATCAGCTCAACCAGTTTATAGGCCGAAATCACAACCACCGAATACCCGCGTTCAAGTACGCGCTGGGCGACGCAATTCATCAAAAACGTTTTGCCCAAGCCCGACCTTCCGGAAAGAAGCAGTCCCTTTCCCTCTTTCGCCTTAAACTGATTGGCGTAGTTTTCGCAGAATTCCCGAAATTTTCGAATATACCCGCGCTGGCTCTGCTTTTTTCCCTCGATGGGCGTATCGGGGAAGATGCTTTCGTCAAACGTATCAAAATTTTCGTGTTCAAGCCCCTGCAGGCCTTCGTTTTGATAGAGTTTATTTAAAACCGTCCGTTTGAGACAGGCGCAGGGTTCGTGAATCGGTTCGCCGACATAGCCCGTATCCTTGCAGACCGGGCAGCGATACACCGGCTGCAAATAATTCTCCGAAAAACCATTTCTGACGAGCGCCGCACGCAGGTTTTGATTGATTTTCTCCATCTTTTTCTGCATGTCTTTTGAAATCTGTTTCGCTTTTTCGGGCGAGGCAAACGCGCCGCGCATGCCGGAAAAAAAGAGCTTCTGCCTTTCATCCAGCAGTGCCGCAATTTCCGCGCTTTTCGCCCGCGCTTCTTCGCGCCGCTGTCTCTCGGTTTCAATATTGTTGGCGCGTTGGGCTTCCAAGTCGCTGAGCGCTTCACGCATCACATTTTCGCGATTCATTGCCCGTCATCCTCCTCGTCAAAATTCACAACAGCAGCGCTGTATGTCGCGCGGCGCTCTTCCGGCGTATAGCGCAGCATAGTGTCCTGTTTTTGAGCCGTCGGCAGGGTAGGCGCTTTCTGGGCGATGCTCTGAACGTGGCTTTCGTGCTCCTGACGCGCGGCGTCCGGGGTATGAATTCCCATGCTGTTCCAACTTTCCAGCGTCACATTTATAGAACGCATAGGTTCTGGCCGCCCTTTTGCATATTCTGCCGCTTGCATTACCATCTCTTGACTCATATTTAAGTCTTGATACCAATGGTTCAATTGCTTTCGATCTGTCAAAGTCGGTTGCTTTTCCATTCCTGCCGCTTTGTAGATTTCATACAAAACCAAGTTCATTACTTTCACTTGTGCACGAGCATTTTCAACATCTTCAATCGTCCTGATTCCATATTGTTGCCAGCTTTCGATTCGTCTATTGATATCATCAAAGCTTGTATTTCCGCGTTCATGAACCGAAATGGCCGCTTCTCGAATCAAATCATCACTCGCACCCATTGCGTGCCACTTCTGAATACTCTTGAGATCCTCTTCAGTAGGCACCATACCAACCCGTCCCAGTTTTTCAAGAATCTCGCCGCCAAATTTACGTTCCTTATTTTCAGCTTGCCTTTCTTCTTTTCTTTTGGTTAACCATCCCGAATGATAATATCTGGATAAAATTCCATTCAAATAACCCATATTGGGCGTTCCTTTTGCAGTTTCCTTGCACGCCTCCAAGATATCTTCGTAGGAAAATCCCCACTCTTCAATCCACTTGCTGTACATTTTTTTCTGATCATCACTCGGATTCTGTCTAATACCCAAGCGCCTAAAAATCCGTCTGAGTTCCTGCTCTCTCTGCCTGCCGATAACGATTACTTTTTCAACCTCTTCAACCGTATTGATTCCGTTATGTGCCCATTCCAACGCCTTTTTACCAGCAATTTCAAGACTGACATGTCCACCGCTGTTTTCCATTTCAATTTGCAAAAGCATCAAGACAACTTCCTCAGGCAGTTCAAGCACATCACGCCAATCCAGTATGACGTTTTTTTCACTTACGTTCAGTTGTCTATTCAAAATACGTTCTGCTTCTTGAATCAATTGAACATTTTTCTGGTTATACAGCTTATCCCCCGGATTCTCCGCCTGCGTCAGCGTCAACTGCTTCAAATTGGCGAGCGTGAAGCGGACGGGGTTATCGCCGACCTGACGAACCAGCCCGTCCCGCGCCCAATATTTGAACGCGCGCTCCACATCCTCCTCCTGCATATCCAAATCCTTCGCCATGGCGGAGAGCGACATGCGCGGCGACGGATGATAGCAGAGCATCAGCGCGTAAAGATACACCTTCACAAAATCGCCCGGCGCGCGGAGCATATACTCGGTGATAAACATATTTTCCACGGGTGTGGAATCAAACAGCGCGGCGCTGTCATCAAACGCGCAAAACGCCATGTTTCTTCCCCCTTTGCATCCTTCTTAACCCGTTCATTGTATCACAGGGCAGGGCGAATTGGCAAGGCGAACAAACGCAGCGAATCGGCCTCGCTTCCCGCCGCCCGCGCGCTTGACAGTTTATCCCGCCGGGTTTACAATAAGATTGGTTTATTTTGCGTTTGAAAAAGGAGCTTGCATGAAAAAAACTACGATTCAATATATTCTGGCGCTGATCGCCTGTTTTGTCGTCGGCTGCGGCATTGCGCTGGGGCTGAACGCATACGACCGACACAGCGAGCGCATCACGCCCATCTCCGGCGGGCAGACCGTCGATTTTTCGGCTTACGGCTTCACGCTGACCGTTCCGGACGACTTTTCGCTGAACGATTACACGACGAACAACGCGGCGGAGGGCGGAAACGCGCTGTTCGCGGGCTGCGTCTACGGCAGTCTTGGCGAGCTGTATCTCTTCTGCTACGCCAACGAATCCGGCGACAGCCTCAAGCAGCATCGGGAGCAGGACGTCGTCACCTATTACATGAACGCGGGCGCGACCGACGTTCGCCTGCGCACGTTCGGCGGCCGCCGCTTCATCTGCTACCGCGCGACGGTTGACCGCGAGGACGGCGAGGAGACGTGGGACACCTATGAAACCTGGGACGGCGATATCCAGCTCACCTTTGAAACCCGCATGAGTCCCGGCGACGTTCTGCCGATTCTGGCCACCATCGCCTTTACGCCCATCGCACAAGAGAACTGACAAGGAGCGTTTTCATGGCTTTCGCACATCTTCATCTACATACGGAATACAGCCTGCTGGACGGCGCAAACCGCATCGGGCCGCTGCTCGACCGCGTCAAGGAGCTGGGCATGGACGCCTGCGCCATCACCGACCACGGCGCGATGTACGGCGTCGTCGATTTTTACACCGAGGCGAAAAAACGCGGTATTCACCCGGTCATCGGCTGCGAAATCTACGTCTGCGAAAACATGGACGACCGCAGCGCCGCCAACGGCATGCGCGCCATGAACCACCTGATTCTGCTGTGCGAAACGCAGGAGGGCTATCAAAACCTGACCAAGCTGGTCAGCGAGGGCTGGACGCGCGGCTTCTACTATCGTCCCCGCGTCGATATGGCAACGCTGCGGCAATACAGCAAGGGGCTGATCGCGTCGAGCGCCTGCCTATCCGGCAAGCTCGACCGGCTGCTGCTCGACGGCAATTTCGAATCAGCCTGCGCCCACGCCCGCGAAATGGAAAGCATCTTCGGCAAGGGCAACTATTTCGTGGAAATCATGGATCACGATCTGGAGGATGAAAAGCGCGTCATCCCGCTGCTCGTGCAGGTCAGCCGCGAAACGGGCATCCCCCTGCTGGCCACGAACGACTGCCACTACCTCCGCCGGGAGGACGCGGACGCGCAGGAGGTTCTCATGTGCATCCAAACCGGCAAGACGCTCGACGATACCAACCGCATGCGCATGGAAACCCGCGAGCTGTATGTCAAGAGCGAGGATGAGATGCGCCGTGTCTTTCCCGAATACGCCGACGCGATTGAACGCACGGAGGAAGTCGCCAAGCGCTGCCATGTCGATTTCGTCTTTGGCGAAACCAAGCTCCCCCGCTTCCCCACCGAGGCAGGCGAAACCAGCGAGCAGATGTTCCGCCGCCTGTGCGAAAAAGGTCTGGCCGAACGCTATCAGCCCGTCACGCAGGAAGCGCGCGACCGCATGGAATACGAAATCGGCGTGATTTCCAAAATGGGTTATGTCGATTACTTCCTGATCGTGTGGGATTTCATCAACTACGCCCGCAGTCATGGGATCGTCGTCGGGCCGGGGCGTGGCTCCGGCGCAGGCTCCATCGTCGCCTACTGCATGTATATCACCCAGCTCGATCCGCTGCAATACAGCCTGCTATTCGAGCGCTTTCTCAACCCGGAGCGGGTCACGATGCCCGACATTGATATTGACTTCTGTATCCGGAGGAGGCAGGAGGTCATTGAGTACGTCCAGGATAAGTACGGATATGACCATGTGGCCCAGATTGTCACCTTCGGTACGATGGCGGCCAGGGGAGCCATTCGGGATGTAGGACGGGCGCTTAATGTCCCTTATGCCGATGTGGATGCCATTGCCAAGCAGGTTCCAAGCGGCCCAAACAACATCCATATCACCTTGGACGAGTCCCTGAAGCTGTCCAAGCCCCTCCGGGAGCTGTACGAAGGGGACGAACAGGTGAAGGCGTTGATTGATACCGCACGCTCCATTGAGGGGATGCCCCGGCACGCATCCACCCATGCGGCCGGGGTGGTTATTACCCGCCTCCCGGTGGTAGACTATGTCCCACTGGCGAAAAATGACGAATCGGTGGTCACGCAATACGTCATGACCACCCTGGAGGAGTTGGGCCTCCTCAAGATGGATTTCCTGGGGCTGCGCAACCTGACCATTCTGGACGATACGGTGAAGATGGTGGCGGCGAGGGAGCCGGGCTTCACTTTACGCGATATTCCGGACAACGATCCGGAGGTTTTCCAGATGCTCTCGGACGGCAGGACCTCAGGCGTGTTTCAGATGGAATCGGCGGGAATGACAGGCGTATGTGTGGGCCTGAAGCCCCAGAATATTGAAGATATTACGGCTATCATTGCCCTTTACCGCCCGGGGCCTATGGACTCCATTCCGCGCTTCATCGCCTGCAAACAAAATCCGGACAAGGTGAAGTACAAGCATCCTCTGCTGGAGCCGATTCTCTCCGTGACCTACGGGTGTATCGTCTATCAGGAGCAGGTGATTGAAATTTTCCGCAAGCTGGCGGGGTATACCCTGGGCCAGGCCGATATGGTGCGCCGGGCCATCTCCAAGAAGAAAAAGGCACAGATTGAGCGGGAGAGAAAATCCTTCATCTATGGAGACGCGGAACGGGGGATTTCCGGCTGCATCGCCAACGGCATTTCGGAACAGACTGCGGAGGATATTTACGACGAGATATACGACTTTGCAAACTATGCATTCAACAAGGCGCATGCGGTATCCTACGCCATTGTGGCCTATCAGACGGCGTGGTTCAAATGCCACCGCACCAGGGAGTATATGGCTGCCCTGCTTACCTCGGTGCTGGATTACAGTGAGAAGGTGGCTGAGTATATCGCAGAGTGCAAGGAGTGTGGGATTTCGCTCCTTCCGCCGGATATTAATGAGTCGGGGGCCGACTTCACTGTCTCCGGCGACTGTATCCGTTTTGGCCTTGTGGGTGTAAAAGGGGTTGGGCGGGGCTTTATCAGCGACGTATTGACAGAGCGTGAAAAGGGCGGCGCCTTTATATCATTTCCAGACTTTTGCCAGCGCATGTTTGACGCGGATTTGAACAAGCGGGTACTGGAGAACCTCATCAAGTGTGGGGCCTTCGACAGCATGGGGGTGTTCCGCTCCCAGCTCATGCAGGTCTATGAGCAGGTAGTGGATTCCATTGCCCAGACCAGAAAAAAGAATCTGGAGGGGCAATATGACCTCTTCGGCGGAGGGGGAGACGGACCGCAGACGGCTCCGGAAATGAAACTTCCTGCCATCCAGGAGTACAGCCGGCGGGAGCTTATGACCATGGAGAAAGAGACCACCGGTCTCTACCTGACGGGGCACCCCATGGATGAATACCGGGCACTGGCCCGGCAGTACAAGGCCGTCCCTATCGGATCCATCCTGAGTGATTTTGCACAGGAGGGGGGGCCGACAACTTATCGGGATGACCAGAGGCTCAAAATAGCGGGCGTAGTGACGGCATCCAAGACAAAAACAACCCGGAATAACACCCTTATGGCCTATGTGACTGTGGAGGACGACACAGGAGCTATGGAGATGCTGGTTTTTTCCAGAGTGCTGGGAGAGTGCGGGCCGTGGCTCAAGGAAAACATGCCTGTTTTGGCGGAAGGCCGGATTTCAGTGCGTGATGAGAAGGCGCCGCAGCTCATGTGCGATCGGATTCGGCAGTTGACCGAGACTGGGACGGATGGAGCAGCTGGTATTGAGCAAGGGAAAAAGCTTTATATCAAGATTTCAGGTCTGGGGGATCCGCGCTGGGAGAAGATCAAACGAATTTTGGTGATGTTTCCCGGGGAAGATCAGATGAAGATCCGCTGTTCCGACACCGGAAAGCTGCTGGGGACGCCCTGCGTGGTTCACCGGGCGCTGGTGCGGGAACTGACTGAACTGCTTGGCGCGGAAAATGTGGTGGTGAAATCGTGAAGAGAACGGGACCAAATATCAAAAAGGTGCTCTCACTTTTGTTTCACCGTTCGGTAATTGTGGCGCTGCTGATAGCCCTTCAGGCGGCGGTCGTGATTGTCGCCATGCTCCGGTTTTCAGGCAGTTTTGTCTATCTGTATTGGATTTTCCTGGGACTGTCAGTACTGGCAGTTCTGGTCATTGTCAGCAGGCAGACGGATCCGGGCTATAAAATCGCCTGGATTATATTGATTCTGATTTTTCCCATCCTGGGGTGGCTGTTTTATGTGTTCTGCGGCGGGAACCGTCTGTCCGGCCGGGTACGCCGCAAAATGCAGGGAATGGACAGAAAACTGACAGAGGTATTGGATCAGGACTGTAAGGCCGAATTGCTTGCGGGGTTTGGGCAGGATGCGGTCAACCAGTCCCGCTATCTGGAGCGGTATGCACACTGTCCGGCCTATACCAATACCTACACAAAATATTTTCCATTGGGGGATGATGTCTTTCCCAGGATGCTGGAAGAGCTTCGGCGGGCACGGCGTTACATTTTTATCGAGTACTTCATCATTGAACACGGTATTTTTTGGGACTCTATTGTGGAGATTTTGAAGGAGAAGCACGCCGCCGGGGTGGACGTGCGGGTGATTTATGATGACGTAGGCTGCATTTATAAGCTGCCCATGAGCTATGCCAAGAGGTTTGAGGCGGAGACAGGCATTCCATGCTGCGTTTTTAACCGGTTCCGCCCCATTTTATCCATTCGCATGAATAATCGGGATCACCGCAAACTCCTTATTGTGGACGGACATACAGCTTTTACCGGCGGAGTAAATCTCGCTGATGAGTATATCAATGTCAAGGAGCGTTTCGGCCATTGGAAGGACAGTGCCATTTTGGTCCAGGGCGAGGCCGCCTGGAGTATGACAGTAATGTTCCTGACTATGTGGGGGTATATCCGGGAGGTAGAGGAGGATTACGACAGACTCCGCCCTGATGGGCAGCCTCCAGAGGCTTCCTTGGGCAAGGGATATTATGTTCAGCCTTACGCAGATAACCCACTGGATAACGAGCCGGTTGGCGAGACAGTTTATTTGAACCTGGTCAGCAAGGCCAAGCAATATGTCTACATTACCACGCCCTATCTGATTGTCAGCGACAGTCTCAACACCGCTCTATGCAGCGCGGCAAAAGCGGGAGTGGATGTGCGCATTATTACGCCGCATATTCCAGACAAAAAGATAGTTTTTGAGCTGACAAGGGCCCATTATGAGCCCTTGCTGGAGGCAGGAGTACGAATCTTTGAGTATACACCCGGCTTTATACACGCCAAAAATTTTGCCGTAGACGACGTGTATGGCACTGTGGGCTCGGTCAACTTGGACTACCGCAGCATGTTCCTCCACTTTGAGGATGGTGTGTGGCTGTGCCATGACCCCAGTGTAATGGATATCAAGGCAGACTTCCTGATTACGCAGGACAAGAGCATGGAGATTACCCTGGCCCAGTGCCGTAGCCGCTCTTGGCCTCGGCGGCTTTTGCGGGCTTTGCTGCGTATTGTTGCGCCGCTTCTGTAGGTTGATAGCAGTATTTATACCACGAAGAGAAAAGCGGCAGGGACAGAAAGGCCGCCTCTGTATTTATAACAGTACAGCGGAACTGGAAATAGGATAAAAACAACGGAGGAAAACGGCATATGAATGGAATTATTGATGTGGGCGGGGGAATGCGCGGTATTTACACTGCCGGTATTTACGACTATCTGCTGGATCATGGGGTACAGGCGGACTACTGCCTTGGGGTGTCTGCGGGCAGTGCCAACCTGATGTCTTATATGGCTGGGCAGCGGGGACGCAATAAGCGATTTTATGTGGACTATGCAGGACGCAAGGCATATATGAGCCTGGACAACTTTATCAGGAAGGGCTCCTATCTGGACTTGGACTATATCTATTCCACACTAAGCAATTCGGATGGAGAGGATCCCCTGGATTTTGACGCGTTTGAGGCATCACATGCGCAATATGTGGCGGTCGTGACCGATGCGCGGACGGGGGAGCCGCGCTATTTTACCAAAGAGGAAATTCAGCGCGACGAATATGCGGTGGTCAAGGCATCCTGCGCCCTGCCCATCGCCTGCAAGCCCTATTTGATAGGTGGAATCCCCTGTTTTGACGGCGGCGTGGCCGACCCGGTGCCCTACTTGCGGGCTCAGTCAGACGGCTGTGACAGGTTGGCTGTTCTATTGACGCGGCCGCGGGATTTTATCCGTCCGCCTTTGAAGCATGAGCGCTTTACAAAGGCCGCATTGCGGCGCTATCCTGCGGCCATGGAGGCACTGCGCCGCCGCCATGAGAAGTACAACGAGGCGGTGGCTGCCGTTAAGGAATTGGAGCGGCAGGGGAGAGCGCTGTTGCTGGCTCCCGCCGATATTGACGGCATGAGTACTCTGACCAGAAATTCTATGGCTATGGAGCGTCTGTACGGATATGGCTATCAAGACGGAGCGAAGCTTCAGGCATTTTTTTCAGCATAAGGATAGGGAGAAAACAGGAGGCCCTTTGACTTTTGTCAAAGGGCCTCCTGTTCTATACTGGACTGGATACAGACTGAGGCGCGGCCAACTGTTGCACCACATACCCAGCCATCATAAGGCCGGCGCAGGGAGGAACCCAGGCTACGCTGCCGGGAACGCTGCGGCGGCCTGGAGGCGGGGCCTCACGCGCCTCGGGGACGGCGGGAAGCTCAGGAGACCAGAGAACTGTGTGGTGAACGATGCCCCGCTTGCGCAGTTCCTTACGCACCACGCGCGCCAGCGGGCAGCCCTCCGTCTTAGACAGGTCAGAAATGCGAAACTGCGTGGGATCCAGTTTGTTGCCAGTGCCCAGAGCAGAGATGATAGGAAGGCCTCTGCTGATGGCAGTCTCGATCAGATCCAGCTTGCAGGAGACTAGGTCGATGGCGTCCACCACGTAGTGATAGGGGGCAGAGAAAAAGTACTCCCGGCTGGCCGCCTCATATCGTTTGGATATGGGATGAACGGTGCACTGCGGATTGATATCCAGCACTCTCTGTGCCATGGCAATCGCTTTTTCCATGCCCAACGTAGAGTGGAGCGCCTGGGCTTGGCGGTTCAGGTTAGTTAGTCCTACAGTGTCCTCATCGATCAACGTCAACTGGCCTACGCCGGAGCGGGCCAGCGCCTCGGCGCACCAGCTCCCCACGCCCCCCAGGCCGAAGACAGCCACATGGGCATGACGCAGACGTGCCATGGCCTCAGAGCCAAGCAGCATTTCCGTACGCATAAATTGTTCGTCCATATGCCACTCTCCTGAAAAAAGTACCGCGGAGGTCTTGCTCCCTCCGCGGTACGATGGTGTTTTACTTATCCCACCTGGGACATACCTTCGGCCGCCGCCGCCTCATAGCTTTCAGTCAGGCCGTCCAGCCAAGCGGACTGGTCGGCGGAGCGCAGAGCGTTCTCCGAACTGGCTTTCCAGGAGGGGGCACCTTTATCCTGGAAGTAGACAATATGCCAACCTTGCTGTCCGTCCTGGGGGTTTTCAATCAGCGTGGTGTCGCCGCTCTGACGGGCAGTATCAAAGATCCAGTCGTTGAAGGCGGAGAACATATAGCCGCTGGTAACATCTTCATACAGGCCGCCGGAACGATAGAGGCTGCCGTCGTCGTTCCTTGTATCGTCTGAATACTCCTCTGCCAGGGCGCCAAAGGACTCGGCGGTCTTGTCACCGCCCTCCCACTCAGCCAGGATACGCTCACACTCGGCTTTGGCGGCGTCCAGAGCTTCCTGGGTGGGAACGGCAGATTCATCCGTATCTTCGGTAGCGGGATCGTCGGTCTGAGTGAGATCGGCTTTGATGAGAATGTGACGGATATCCACCGTGGAGGGGGCGGTATTCTGGCGGCGATCCAGGAAGAGAACGACATAATAGCCGTTGGTGTCCTCGGTATAGGTTACGTCGCCGGATTTACGGCCGGCATCCATCATCCAAGAGCCAAAAGAGCGGCTGCTCAGGCTGCTTCCGCTGGAGTTTGTGGTCAGGGAGTAGTCATCGTCTTCCTCATAGTTTTCACGGGAGCTTTCAGAGACATACTTGGGAGCGGCCTCAATGAAGGCGGCCTCGCGGTCGTCGGCGCCCTCGATCTCCTCCAGCGCCTGCTCCGCCTTCAGTTTGGCGGCGCTCATAGCGGCGGCAGTCTCAGCCTCCGTGGGCTCAATGGTGTTGCCCTCTTCGTCGGTTTGTTCGGGAGTGGAGCCGCTGATAAAGAAATACCGATAGTCATAGACATCCAGGGTATCGGAATTCTCGTCATAATAGGCCTGGATGGCTGCGTCATCATAAGTCAGGCTGTTTTGGTGGGAGGTAGAGTAGTCGTAGGCGGTCACATAGTCGGTGAGCAGCCGCTTAAAGTCGCTCTCCTTCACCAATTTGCCGTAGCGCTGGGAAAAATAAGAGGAGGTGCTGAGGCCGCGGTTGATGCAGAAATCTTCAATGCTGGAAATCTGAGCGTCAATCTGGGCCTGTCCGTCGGCGGAGAGCGTATATCCTTCCGCTTCGGCGGCATCCAAAAGCGCGGTGACTTGTGTCAGGGTCTCCAGCGCCTGCGTCTGAAAATACTCCTGATAAGTCTGGCCGGTCTCGGCGTTGTAAATCTGTTCAGAATCGGGAAGGCTGGGATCATAGCTGCTCAGGCCGTACTGACTCCACTGATACTGCGTGTCGGCGGCCATCTGGTAGTAATAGGTTACATCTGTCACTGAGTATTTGTGTTCCCCTACAGTAGCTGCAGTGACATTCCGCACAAGGATACCGGAATTCCAGACCAAAAGCACCACGACGATTACGACGGCAACAATACCGATAATCCAATAGGTGATAACCTTCCGCTTCTGGGCGGCGGCCTCCTGACGGTCCTTTTTCTGCTTTTCGGTGAGACTGTCCAGATCGCTCTGGCGCTGCTTCTTTTCTCTTGATGCGCTCATCTTGCTGCTTCAGTCCTCTCGTGTAATTGATGCTTGAAAGAAATGTCTCAATTCCATTCTGTCATAGACATTCTGACATTATACAGGAAATTCCGCCGCCTTGCAAGCCCAAAAAACGAAGGATGGAAAAAGGAGAGTTCCCGCTATGAATGGAGGTCTTTTTTGGGGAATGGATTAACGGCCAGCAAAAAGATGCCAATGATAAAAATCAGCGCCATGCCGGTGGCGACCGGCATGGACAGGGGGTCTCCGGTGATCCCGCCGATAAAGTCGGCAAAGGGCGTGGCCAAAAAACCCAAGACATTCATGCCGGTAAAAACGATAGATGTGGCAAGGGCCGTCTGGGACGGCTTTGATACCTGCCCGGCGATCATCAGGCTGGCTGGCATCAAGCCGCCATAGCCGAAGCCGGATACCAGCATCGCCACGCACATGGGGGCCAGGGAGGAGGCGTTGAGCATGATAAGAAGGCCGCTCCCCATGAGGAGGCAGGAGATCCCCATGCTGAAGCGCTTACAACACTTGTAGAGAACCGCGAAGCAGAGCCCTCCCAGCATATTGCCGATGGAATAGAGCACCTGCACGACGGCCGCCACGGTAGAGAGAGAGTTTACCTGCCCCACAAAGATCGCCAGATTGATATAGAGCGGCATGACGAACATGGTCACCAGGCCAAAGATGACCGCGATAAAAACCACTCTGCCCGAGAGGGGACCGCTCTTTTTTCCCTGGGACCCGGCTTGGACTTTTGGGGGCTCTTTGAGCATGGTAATCACCAGCATAAGGGGAGGAATGGCGACAAGGTGGGTCAGATACGCATAGTTCAGGCCAATATCGGTGAGCACGCCGCAGAGGAGCTGCATGACAACCGCGCCGCCGAAGGAGACAAAGGTGCTAACGCTGAGGATTTTTGCCTTGGCGTCGCCGGAATAGAAGGAGGAGATAAGGGGGTTACCCAACACCATGATAAAACCGAAGCCCACGCCAAAGACCATGCGGGTGGCCAGCAGCGCCGCAAAGCCCGTCACCAGCGACGGCGCGATTCCGCCAATCAGAATCAGAAGGATCCCGAAGATGCCGCAGGTTTTAAAGGGGAGCTTTTTCCCGGCGATGACGCCGGCAATCAGACTGCCGGCCACCGAGGTCAGCTGCGGCAAAGAGGTGACATACATCACAGTTGTCATTGGGATGCCCTGGGCGCCGTAGAACTCCGTCAGCTTATTCATAGCCGGCGTGATGCTACCCAGAGACATGCCCAGAAAGAAGAGGGACATAATCCCAATCGTCAGGGACAGGGGAACAGAAGTCGTATTTTCGCGTTTCATAGCGGGAACTCTCCTTGTACGATATAGCGCGGATTGCGTTTCCTATCCGCTTAAAAGCAACGGCGCAAGACGGCAATTCCATTTCTATTTGCCGTCTTGCGCCGTCCTATGAGGTTTGGTTGTCAGCTGCCTATTTCGCCGTCTATGTTAAGCAAGACCAGCGGACTGCTTGGCCTTCTCAAAGGTGATGACCTCCGGTGCGTGGGAGCGGATGGTCACCGTGAAGAAGAACACTACGGCCATCAGAACAGCGATGAAAATGAACCCGGTCAGGTAGGTGCCAGTGAGATCCATGAATATGGAGAGAACCAGCACACCCAGTGTCTGGCAGGCGTTCTCCACGGCCTGGGCGGTGCGGTTGAAATCCACGAAGGCTTTCCGCCCGAAAGCCCACTGCTTGATGGAGGGGTTCATATTCATCAGACAGCCGGCCAGGATGCCGCAGAAGAAAGCGGACAGGAGGCCGAACACCAGCAAGCCCGTGGCGATGAGCAGGGCCATGGAGAGGGGCATCAGAAAGGTGACGGAGAATACCACCAGGAAAGCCGGCTTGGTGCCAAACTTGTCGTCAAGAATACCGGAAACAAAGCTGAAGGGGATGGCCAATGCGCTGCCTACCGAGAACATGGTGAGGGCCAGGGCGGGGTCGATGCCAGCGGAGGTGACAACAGGAATGAAGAGCATCAGCCCGGAGCCGAAGGTCATGCCACCCAGGGCTCCGGCGATGGTGAGGATCCAGTACTCCTTCTTTTTGAGTATCCGGGGCAGGGTCCAGATGTTGGGGGTGCCGTCGTCCATGCCCATCTTGGACAGCTCCTCGGCGGAACGCTTGAAGCCATCCTGCTGCCAGCCGTAGTCCTCGGGAGTGGATTTACCACAGATGCACAGGAAGATCACAAAGATGAAGGCGACGACACCCATGCCAATCCAGCCCACATTGAAGCCCAGATTGTTGACAAGTAAGGTCATAGCTGGCACCAGCGCGGCGCTGGAGATGGGCGGACCCATGGTGACGATGCCCAGCACAGTGCCGCGGTAGGCCAGGAACCAGTCGGTACAGAGCGTGACGCTGGAAAAGAAGCCCAGGGCCTGACCACAGCGGGTGGCCAGCAGGGCAACAAAATAGACGGGATAGCTGTCGATGGTGCCGATGCAGATGAGCGCGATGCCCAGGATGATATAGCCAATTTTCAGACAGTTATAGCTGCCGATGCGCTTGACCAGAGTGCCCGCCAAAACCGTTACGGCCAGAGCGCACCAGCCGCCCACCGTGGCAGGGAGGGTGATCATGGTCTGGGTCCAGCCCCGCAAATTGGGCAGAACCATGGTAAGGATGTTGGTGCTGTCGTTGGTCATGATGGCTTGCAGCATAAAGCCCACCAGAACCGCAGCGACAACCAGAATACCTTTTTTCTTAAAAGCGGGGTCCATTCGTAGCGCTTGCTGATTCATGCTGTTACTCATGCGATTCCCCTCCTAAATTACTCTCTACTTTGAATTCATACCTTCGCCAGGGCGCACCGGTTAAAGTGCAGCTTTAGCCGGTGCGCCGGTACGTCCGGGGTATGCGGAGCGGCTTACTCGCGGATCTCCTCCAGACCGTCTGGGTAGAGCCGGTTGCCGTTTTCGTCCAGGGCATACTCACTCTCATCGCCTTCGAAATGCCCCTTTGTTAGCAGGAGCATCACCTGGGCGATAGGGTGCTTGGGATCATCGATGCGCACCGCGCCGTTAGGGTTATGGTACACGCCTGCTGGCACATAGACGATGGTGTTCTCCTCAAAGGTATACCGCTCGGCGTCCTCCCCGGCGCCGAGATAGAACTCATACTCGCCGCCCAGCTTGCCGGGATTTTCGGGGTCGGTGCCGAAGATCATAAAGATCTCGTCGCCGGCGTGCTTATGGACGCCCAGCTTAAAGAGCACGTCGCCCTTCTTCGCCTCAAAGCCCAGCGCGGACATGCCGTCCTGCAGGGCGACGCCCTCGGCCCCCCGGCCGTGATAGGCGCCTACATGATAGTGCAGGTCCATTTCCCCCCAGACCTTGACGAAGTCCCGGTTGTGCCAGAATTTGTCGAACACATAGGTCTGCATTTTGCCCTCAAAGTGGGGGAAGGTATACCCCATCTTCTTTTCTACCGTGTCAAAGCCGGTAATGACATACTTCGCATACTTGCCGTCCGCCATGATAAAAACCCCTTTCTGTTAAAACATGATTCCGTTTACCCCGCCGGACGGGCCCCGGCCCGGCGCTTGTAAACCGTGTGTTCATTCTAGACAAACGGACCGTCTGTCTCAACGGACGGAAGATCAAATTTCAACAAAGGTTTTTTTGCATCTGTACCAACAGTCACACTGCCTCGAAAGCCCTGCAAACAGAGGATTTTTCACAACTGGCAGAGGTTCAAATTCCAGCGCGGGTTTTTGGGCAAATGCAAAACGGCGCGCATGAAGTTTTTCGTGCATGGGCCGTCCCCGGCCCATGCACTGAACCTTTAAAGGCCGCTACCTTCATGGCAAAAAGCATGGCAAGCCTCCCCGTCTCGGGAAGGCTTGCCAAAGACTGTCATGCCGCCTAAAAGAAGGATGCCGTGCGGTATTCTGGCGGGATCTCATGCATATCGAAAAAAGGCTCTCCGTCTAAAAATATAAGGATATTGATGGACAGCTTCATCTGGGAGACAAAGTTGGGACTCTGGAACGCCTGGCCGACAATCTCCTGTATTTTATTGACGCGGTAGTACATGGAGTTGCGGTTGATGCCCATGGCATTGGCCGCCGCGTTGATATCACAGTTGAAATACAAGTAGTAGTAGAGGCTGCGAATCCATTTTGTGCCGTTCTTCAAGTCGTACTCCAAAAGGGCAGTGAAGGCGGGATGGCAGAACCGGGACAAGTTGCCGGCTTGGCTGGCGGCATCCAGCAGGCAGAGGAAGGAAATATCCTGGTAAAAGTAGCACCGGCTCTCCTTGGCGTACCGCTCTCCATAGACGACGGCGGTTTTTGCTTGGTCGTAGTACAGGTTGAAATCCATAATCTCTTTAAAGGGCTTGGAGACGCCGCAGATAAGATTCATGTTGTCGGCCGTCCGGGTGAGCTTGTCCCAGTCAATTTTCGCCACCCCATTGTGCAGCGGCACCTGGAAGAGCATCACCAGGGCGTGGTTATAGATGGTGGCCTTCTGCATGGGGTACTCCGCCATCACCATTCGATGCTCGATGAAGAGGGGACGGTGCTGGATCCGACCGTTTAGACTCTTCATTACAACAACGGTGTAGCCGCAGAGGTCCTTTTCCTTGAACAGATAACGGGAGACCGTCTTTCTCGCCACCTGGGCCCCGTTCAAAAGCTGCATCATCACCAGCTCCGCGTTGGGGGCCTGCATGTGTTCGAACTCCATCCGGCCCTCAAAAAAGGACAAAATCCGGGCAAACCGCCCCAGGAGATACTGATCGTCCTCGGTGAAATCCCGGAAATATTCCAAAAGCACCACATTGCCGATGACGCTGTTGTTGTAAAACAGGGCGCCGTTCATATAGCGGTGCGATAGCCTGTTGTCGTCAATGATCACCGGCTTCCGGCTACTGTTGACCTTGTGGGGCAGCCCCGCCTGCATGCCGAAGTCCTCGAATTCATAGTGGAGCTTTTCATCCTCGGAGGTCACATAGGTCCAGATCATGTCGTCGATGCCGCTCTCCCGGGAGTAGGCGATGGGCTTCAGGTTGCAGTTGCACACGGCGATGGGGTTGCCGATATGTCCCCGCATGATGTCAACCATTTTCTGAACCGATGCGCCGTTGACCAGCGCGTTGTAAATGGACAGAAGCACCGCGTCACAATTCATACCATCCACACTCCCACCCGCAGTTGTTGTCGAATTATGCCTATTTAGAGAAATCAGTATATCAAAATCTTGTATGTATTACAATATTCCAATTGCAATACTCCCAAAGGGTGGAACATGGACCCATAAAGAAAACCCCACGAAACAAAGTGTTTCGTGGGGAAGCCCCCGCCCCAAGCGTGGGGCCCGGTTAAAAACCTGCACAGTATATGCAGGTGGGTCGCCTCCATGGCGCTTCTCTGCTTCCAACGTCCAGCCCGCCGCCAGGGGCGGGTCGGGAGGCCTGCAATCCACGTCATGAGCGGGGCGTCCCTTTTAAGAGATGTGGGTTTTAACAAGGCCATCTCTCACAGGGAAGGGCAGGGTGCATGTCAAATCCAGTGCGGGTTACTCTTCCTCATCTGCAAAAAGCGTATCCATAAACTGCTGATAAACAAGTTCCAGCTCCTCTTCACTGTCCAGAGTAGAGAGTTGTTCCTCTCCGTCCGCTTCCACTACTTTCAGAATGATAAGGCCATATTCCTCATCCAGATCGATGTCTTCTACCGGCTCATCGCCGTCCTCCCCTTGCACGGCAGGGAAGAAAGCCATATAGGTTTGGCCGTTGTACTCCAGTGTGTCCAGATGCTCCAGTTCGAATTCGTTTCCGTCCTCGTCGGTGATGGTGATAAAATCCGGACCAAATTCTTCGCTCATGGCTGTCACCGCACTTTCCTCTTTCTTCAGTCCTATTTTACCCCGCCCTATGAAAAAAAGCAAGACGGGGACGTGCCAAATTTTCCGGAGCCGGCCCTTCTTAACCATAAACTGGAAAAATTTAGGGTGGACAACTTGCGAAATCATGTTATAATGGCTAATAGTCGAACTGTACCCAATTTTGTTTGTGCGGATTGGTGGGATGGGTTCAGCCATCCCGCTGTTTATTTCGGAGGTGTTCTTTTGGCAAGTACCAGCGGAAAGAAACGGCGGCGGAGCGAGGCATTGCCTCTGCGGGTTACTTTTACTGTGCTCAAGGTCATTGGGACCCTGGCTCTGGTCGGGGTACTCACATGTGCTATCTTGGCCTGCTTTGCCACCGTGTATGTCAAAACCGTTATTCTGCCTGACGCTCATTTGGAAGTGGGAGATTACTCCACCGATCTGGCCAGTACAATGGTCTATATTGACAAAAATACTGGGCAGGAGGTGGAGTTGGTCTCACTCCACGGAGCTGAAAACCGGGTGTGGGTTACCTATGATCAAATCCCTGAGAACCTGATCAATGCGGCTGTGGCGATTGAGGATAAGGAATTCTGGAATCACCACGGAGTCAACTGGCGGCGGACCATCAAGGGCGTCATCAATATGTTTACCGGTCAGGATATCCAAGGCGGATCCACCATTACACAGCAGTTAATCAAGAATATGACGGATTATGACGATGTAACGGTGAAACGAAAAATTTTGGAAATCTTTCGCGCCCTGGACTTTGATAAGACCCATGATAAGCGGACTACCATGGAGATGTATTTGAACTACATCTATTTGGGTAAGGGCTGCTACGGCGTATCGACTGCGGCCCAGACCTACTTTGGGAAGGAGCTTTCAGAGCTCTCTCTGGCAGAGTGTGCCAGTCTAATCGCCATTACCAACAACCCCTCTATTTACGGTCCAAATTCTACCCTGCGCATCACTGATGAGGAGACTGGGGAGGTCAAGACGGCGCGTGACTTCAACAAGGAGCGCCAGGAGTTGATTTTGTCCGAGATGAAGAAGGAGGGAATGATTAGCGAGGAGGAGTATCAGGCTGCCGTAGCCGAAGAGCTGGTATTTGCCACTGGAGTCAGCGAATCGGCCCCGTCTACCATCTTTTCCTGGTATGAGGAACAGGTCATCAGCGATGTGATGGATGACCTGCGGGAGCAATTTGGCTACTCAGATAATGTGATACAGGATCTGATTTACCGGGGCGGCGTCAAGATCTACGCCTGTGTAGACCCGGAGATCCAGGCCATTGTGGAAGAAGTCTATGAGAACCGGGAAAACCTCCAGCTGATCTCCGCCTCAGGTCAGGAGATTGAGTCGGCTATTGTTATTATCGACCCCAACGGTGACGTGGTGGGGCTGGCCGGAGGCATGGGGGATAAGGAGGGAAACCGGCTGTGGAATTATGCCAGCGATACAGTGCGCCAGCCTGGATCGTCGATTAAACCGCTCTCGGTATACGCCCCTGCTATTGAGATGGGCCTGATTACTCCTTATTCTATTTTTGATGATTCCGCCGTTCGGGTGGAGGGAGGAAAAGCCTGGCCGTCCAACTCTTATGGCTACAATGCCGGACGTATGACCGTATACGATGCGCTGCGGGTATCCTCCAACCCGGTAGCACTGCGAGTGCTTCAGTTGGTGACGCCGGAGGCATCCTTTGAGTTTATGGAAAACCGCTTTCATATTGACCTGGAAGAGGGGCGGGAGAGTTGGGGAAGACAGGTGACTGACAAAGCCGAGGCTCCGCTGTCCATGGGCGGCTTGACCGACGGCGTGTCAGTGATGGATATGGCTGCAGCCTACTCCACCTTCCCGCGGGGCGGCATGTATGTCGAGCCACGGACCTATACAAAGGTAGTGGATGCCGAGGGCGAGATAATTCTGGACAATACACAGAGGGAGAGCGAAGCTGCACTCAAAGAGACCACCGCCTGGTATATGAACCACATGCTAAAAAGCGTCCTCACCAGCACGGGTACGGGGCGAACGGCGGCCGGCAAGCTCTCGGTGACTGCCGCCGGCAAGACGGGGTCTACCGACAGCAACAACGACCGCTGGTTTGTAGGCTATACCCCATACTATACTGCCGCCGTCTGGGCGGGCTATCGGAATCCGGAGCGTATTGTCTACAACGGCGGATATTCCAACCCGGCTTTGGATATGTGGACACTGGTGATGCAGAGGATCCACGAGGGGCTGGAGGACAAGGACTTTCCGCAGCCGGATGGACTGGTTACGGCCAGCTATTGTATGGACAGCGGTATGATCCCCACCGAAGCCTGCTCCCATGATCCAAGGGGAAGCAGGGCGGCCAAGGGCTATTTCTTCTCCGGAACTCAGCCGACGCAATACTGCGAGATGCACCAGGAAGTTGAAGTCTGTACGGCCAGTCCCATTACCAATGCCGACGGTACGCCCATAGGCAATCTATATCACAAGGCGGGCGAGTACTGTCCCAGGGAGACGGTAGGCGATGTGGAGCCCACGGTGCAGACCATTGCACTGCTCAATTATGAGCGGGAACCGATAGCTGGAGAGCAGACTCCCAATGATGCGGCTTATTTGATTCAGTATTGGGAGGGGCAGGGCCTCTGTGACGTCCACACAGAAGAGATCGAAGCACCGCCGGAGGTGTACGATCCGGCTATATTTGATATTGCCGATCCCTCTACCTGGCCACCTCCTGAGCTGTATCCCTATTTTGATCCCGACAATCCCAACACCTGGCCTGAATATCTGCCGCCGGCAGTGACTGAGCCGCCAGTGACGGAGGATCCAGGCCTCCCGGAGACTCCTGTGCCAACGCCGTCCCCAACGCCCACAGAGGAGCCTGTCGTTCCGGTGGAGCCCATCTTGCCGGACGACGGACCGGATGACAATGAGCCCTATATTCCCGTGGCCTGAAGCGGAGAAAAGACGCGGCGCGTGCATTTGCACGCGCCGCGTCTTCAGTCTTCAAAATGAAACCCTTTTATGTCCTGCGCCCTCTGATGCAGTCCCATATTCCCTTGCCTGCAACAGCAGCCAACGGAGCCAGTATCATTCCGGCTACGCCAAAGGCCTGAAAGCCGATATACATAGCCATCAGGGCTAAAAGAGGATGAAGGCCCAATTGTTGGCCTACCAGACGGGGCTCCAGAATATTTCTCACCAGTGTAATACAGGCATACAAAATCAGAAGTCCCAGTGCCAGCCTGCGGTCTCCGCTCAAAAAGGCAAGGAGTGACCACGGGATCAGGACGGTTCCGGTACCGAAGACAGGGAGGGCGTCCACAATGGCTACCACGGCGGCCAGCAGCAGAGCCAAATCTATCTGAAGAATCAGAAAACCGGCTGTGAGCTCAGCAAAAGTGATGGCCATCAGCAGTCCTTGCGCTTTGAGCCAGTTAATTAAGGTCTCCCTTATCTGCATCCCGCCGTCCTGGAGCCGGAGGTGCCAGCGCTCTGGAACCAGCCGCTCCAAGTGATGGAGGAGTGCAGGGCGCCCTGCACTGATAAAATAGGTGGACAGAAGGGTCGTAAAGAGAAAAAGAAAGATATTTGGAAGGGTAGCGGCAGCTTTTAGCGCGATTCCGGAAAGCCAGTCATACAATTGGTCAGGGAGCGCGGCGCCCTGCTTCAGGAGATCTTCCAGCGTATTTTGAAACAGAACCTGGAGCGGAACGGGAAGGGCTACGGTAAAGCGGTAGAGCCAATCTTCCAGCCGGGTTCCCAGGGCTGGCAGGCCGGAGAGGAGGGTGGGCAGACGCTCCAGCAAAAGTCCGGCCTCATACCACGCCCGCCATGCCAACAGTCCCAACAGGCCGCACAGGGCAGCAGAAAGTACCAGTACGCAAAGAGCAGATGACAGGCTGCGGGCGAGCTTCCAACGCGCTTTCAGGAATCGGACCGCAGGCTCCAGAGCTGCGGCCAGGGCGAAAGCCAATAGAAAGGGGAGCAGCCAAGGCAGAACAAAACGTAGAGCCAGCCACAGTCCTATCAGTCCTAGGGCGGCGTACAGCACTCTGAGGAGGAAGCGCAGGTGCTTGTTCTCTGGCAATATACAAGCCCCCCTTCGGAATATGTACAATATGACGGGATTCCAAGCGGCCGGGCGCGGGAAATTGGGGGGATCCGTGTCGATTCCGCTCTTGCATCCTGATGGGCTGGTGTGCTACAATATACTTCGCAAAAGAACAAATGGCCATATGTCGTGGACAGATGCGGGGGGAGTTGCGTAGAATGGGTAAGACGCCGAGCTACTTTATCATAGAGGCCGGGGCTCTCCCCGAGATTTTTCTCAAGGTGGCGGAGGCAAAGCGTATGCTGGAGACCGGAGAGGTTGATACGGTGAATTTGGCTACCCGGAGAGTCGGCATCAGCCGCAGCGCCTTTTATAAGTATAAGGATGCGGTGAGGCCGTTCAACGACATGCTTCACGGGCGCATTGTCACCTTTCAGATTCTGCTGAAAGACGAACCGGGCGTACTTTCGGCGGTCCTCAATATCTTTGCCCGCACAGGCGGGAATATTCTGACGATCAATCAGGGAATTCCAGTTAGCGGATGTGCGGCGGTTTCTATAGGTGCGGAGACATCCGGACTGGAGATCTCCATTGAGGAGCTGGTGGTCCGAACGGGCGAGCTGGACGGTGTACTTCGCTGTGAGATCCTGGCTGGATAACATATCGAGGAGGAAAAAGCGATGGTAAACGTGGCAATTCTGGGATTCGGTGTGGTAGGCTCCGGTGTGGCTGAGGTGCTGGCCAAAAACGGCGACCACATTGACAAGAAGGTGGATAACCTGATCCGCCTAAAATATATTCTGGACGTGCGTGATTTTCCTGACAGCCCCTTTGCAGACAAGTTTGTGAAGGACTTTTCAGTGATCGAGGACGATCCCGATGTGAACATTGTGGTGGAAACCATCGGAGGAGCCAGGGCCGCAAAGGATTTTACGGAGCGGGCGCTGAAGGCGGGGAAGAGCGTGGTGACGTCCAACAAGGAGTTGGTGGCCGAGCATGGCTACGACCTCCTTAAACTGGCAGAGGAACACGGCGTCAGCTACCTCTTTGAGGCCAGTGTCGGAGGCGGTATTCCTATCATCCGTCCCTTAAACCAGTGTCTGGCGGCCAATGAGATCAGTGAGATCTGCGGCATTCTCAACGGCACCACCAACTATATTCTGACCCGCATGATCAAGGCAGGGCTGTCTTTTGATACCGCGCTCAAGGAGGCCCAGGCCAATGGATACGCCGAGCAGGATCCTACCGCCGATGTGGAGGGGCACGATGCCTGCCGGAAGATCTGCATCCTGGCCTCCCTGGCATTCGGCCGCCACGTCTATCCCAGCCAAGTGCCTACCGAGGGGATTTCCAGTGTAACTCTGGCCGACGTGGCCTATGCTGACTCCTGCGGGAAAAAAATTAAGCTCTTGGGCCGTGCTATTCGACAGGAGGGCGACAGGGTGACCGCCTATGTGGCCCCTCATCTGGTGGATGGTGAGGATCCGCTCTCGGGTGTAGAGGATGTGTTTAATGCAATTACTGTCAAGGGTGACGCTATCGGCGACGTGATGTTTTACGGAAGAGGTGCCGGCAAGCTGCCTACCGCCTCCGCTGTGGTGGCCGATGTCATTGATGCTGCAAAGCACATGAAGACGAAAAAGTATCTGGGCTGGGGGCCCGGTGGAGCAGATTTGGCCATTCCTCCCGACGAGCTGGTGAGTGCTTGGTATGTCCGGGCCCAAGGGACGCCCGATGCGGTCAAGGCTGCGTTGGGAAATGTCACTTTCCTTGGGCGGGCTGGCGCGCCGGAGGGGGAGGTAGCTTTCCTTGCAGAGCCCATGATTCGCGCCAACCTGGAGACCGCCTTGTCGGGTATGAAGATGCTGTCGGCGTTCCGGGTGCTGGATTAACCCGGTGCGCCGGGGACACCGGGCGGAGACCGGGCATAGGATGAGAGGGAAGAAGCGCCCTTTCGGCATATTCGTATAGGGGGTACATAGACCAATGGGACTCATTGTTCAAAAATTCGGCGGCAGTTCTGTGGCGGATGCTGATAAGATCCGCAACGTAGCCCGCATTATTACCGAGACCTACCGGCGCGGGCATAGTGTGGTGGCTGTGCTCTCCGCTCAGGGAGATACCACCGATGATCTGATTGAAAAGGCGGCAGAGATCAATCCGCACGCCTCCAAGCGGGAGATGGATATGCTCCTTTCCACCGGTGAGCAGATCTCCTGCTCGCTGTGTGCCATGGCAATTGAGGCCATGGGTTATCCGGTGGTCTCCCTTACCGGTTGGCAGGCCGGTTTTCGCACCAACTCTACGTACGGGAATGCCCGTATCAAACGGGTCCAGACAGAGCGAATTCTGGGTGAACTGGATAAAAAGACCATCGTGATTGTCACTGGATTCCAGGGAATCAATAAGTACGACGATATCACCACGCTGGGCCGGGGCGGATCCGATACCTCGGCTGTGGCTCTGGCTGCTGTTCTGCACGCCGATTTGTGCCAGATTTATACTGATGTAGACGGCGTATTTACGGCTGATCCGCGCCATGTAACCGGCACTCGCCAGCTGGAGGAAATTACTTACGACGAGATGCTGGAACTGGCTACGCTGGGAGCACAGGTGCTCCATAACCGGTCGGTGGAGATGGCGAAGCGCTATAATGTCAATCTGGAGGTCCTGTCCAGTTTTTCCGGAAAGCCCGGGACCAAAGTCAAGGAGGTTGCGAAAACCATGGAAAAATCACATGTCAGCGGTGTTGCCAAGGATAAAAATGTGGCGCGCCTAGCCCTGGTGGGGCTGGCCGATCAGCCCGGTATTGCCTTTAAAATCTTTTCCCTGCTGGCCAAGGAACGGGTAAATGTCGATATCATTCTTCAGTCTATCGGGCGCAACGATACCAAGGATATCAGCTTTACCGTTGGGAAAGAGGATAAGGACAAAGCCCGCAAAGTGCTGGAAGAGAACAAAGAGTTGCTGGGGTTCGATCACATTGATGTGAACGATGAGATTGCAAAAGTCTCCATTGTGGGCGCCGGCATGATCAATAATCCCGGCGTGGCCGCCCTGATGTTCGAAGCGCTCTATAACGCAGGCATTAACATCAACATGATTTCCACCAGTGAGATCAAGGTTTCGGTCCTAGTTGATGTGAAGGACGCCGACCGGGCCACCCAGGTGATTCACGACAGATTTTTCTCTGAATTTGGAAACGGCAATTGAGAAGTAGGGATACAAGCTGTGCAGGAGCCCGGTAGGGCAGGATTATTGAGAAAAGCTGAAGTGCAGGCTGCGAAAGGGGCCTGCATTTCGCTGTGCAGCTATTTAGAAAAAGAGACGTTATGGCCCTGGCACAGCGTATGGCGCTCATTGAAATTACTCTGGAGGCTGGGCGGGCAATCAATGTAATAAAAACAGAAAGCGTGGAGACGGAAGTATTTCTTCTGACTCCACGCTTTTCCATTTTGGTTTACCCCAGCAGATTTACTGCGATCATAATTGCTCCCAGGACGGCCAGAACCGCACCAGTAATTCGGTTGAGGGCTTTGGGTTCGGCCTTATTGGCAAAGAGGGCGGCAGCCCGTGCGCCGGCCAGGGTGGCAATGATGCAGATCATTAACGCCGCCGGGTCGGGCCAGCCGTCGATAGCCATGTGGGATGCCGCCCCGGTGAATGCGGTGAAGGTCATGATAAATACGCTGGTACCTACAGCGGTCTTAAGTTCATATCCCAGAATGCTGGTGAGGATAAGAAGCATCATCATACCGCCGCCTGCACCTACAAAGCCGCAGATAAAACCAATGACCACGCCGCAGAGCAGAGATTGAATGATTCTCTGCCGCTGTGACTTCTGTGCAAAAATGTCTTTGGTGGTCATCACAGGCCGGACAATAAACTTAATACCCAGAACAAAGGTCATAAGTACGGAAAAGCCGCCCATAGTGGTGTTTGGAACTTTGGAAGCGATTACACTGCCCACCACAGTAAAGGCGAGTACCGAGCAAAGCATGACAAAGCCGTTTTTGATGTCTAAATTCTTATTTTTACCATATGTATAGGCTGAGATTGCTGAGGCCAGAACGTCAGAAGCCAAAGCAATTCCGACTGCCTCATAGGCCGGGAAATTCAGGAAAGTAATAAGCATGGGGGAGATGACTGCGGCGGCCGATAAACCAGCCAGTCCCGTACCAATACCGGCTCCCAGTCCTGCAATGACGCATACGACAATAGTTGTAATCATATTACCACGCCTTCCCTCCAATATTGTGGGAAATCTTGTTTAAAGCAGATGACAAAACAAGATGTTCTTCTGGCGTAAAGTCCTGGTACAGTCTTTCAAAAAAGGCTTGCTGAACCTCTAAGGCGGCTTGGACAGCCTTAGCTGAGGCAGGAAGCAGCGTCAGGCGCACCCGCCGCCGATCCTGGCGGTCCAGGGTCTCAGAAATGTAACTTCGGCAGCTCAGGCTGGCCACTGACTTGCATACATGGGATTTGGTCAATCCACGCAGTTCCACGATATCACTGGCAGTATTGCAGTCTGGGTTGTTAGCGAGGAACAGGAGAATATCCACTTCATTCCTCGTCAGGTCGTACTCCAGCTCAACCGGCCGCAGAGCGGCCTCATAACTGCGCCTGAACGTCTGTATCAGCCGCAGCAGCTTTATATTTTCAATATGTTCAGCCACAGTGCATCCCCATCTACACGTTAAATGTAAGCCTTATCGCTAGTATACGATGGGCAGCGCGACGATTCCGCTTTCAGCTTGCAGCCCCCAGTCCTGGAATCTGCCAAGCAGTCTGTGAGAATCATTGCGCGCCCTCATTCGCTCAATGCCGCCTGTAATAGTTCTATCTTGAACTATTATAGCGTGCAAAGAAAAAAAGTCAAGCAGCGGCATCCCTTGTCCCCAACGGAAATAGCAGTAAGAAAGGCAGCGGCATAGGACGGGGGCAGCCTTGTTCCACAAAAATAATGCCAAACGTGACAAATTTAAAAATAAAAACCCCCGGAAGCACTGTAAATCAAGGCTTCCGGGGTTAACTGGTGGTGCGGATGACGGGACTTGAACCCGTACGTCGGTTGACACACGCCCCTCAAACGTGCCTGTCTACCAGTTCCAGCACATCCGCGTTCTCACGGCCCAACAAAAGACCGCTAGATTATTATAGCTGGCTGTTCCCGGTTTGTCAACTACAAATTTGGTTGTATCCACCATTGGTTCAGGTTATAATATGGGAAGAAAGAAGGGATAAGCGATGCGGATTGCACTGATAACCGGTGCGTCATCAGGGCTGGGAATGGCGTTTGCTGAACGTCTGGCTTGCTATGAGGACGTGGAGGAACTTTGGCTGCTTGCCCGCCGCCGGGATAGATTGGAGGCGCTGGCGGCTCGCCTGAACAAGCCAGTCAAAATTCTGGAGTATGACTTGACGGGTCCTGAGACTATCGGCCAGATAAAAGGACTACTAAAAAGTGAAAAGCCAGATCTGCGATATCTGGTTAACGCAGCGGGCTTTGGTAAATTTGGCACTTACGCAGACCTGACACTCCAGGAGACAAATGACATGATCCGACTCAATTGCCAGGCTGCAGTTGATCTGACGGTTATCGCGATCCCTTTTATGAGCCGGGGGGCGCGAATTTTAGAAATTGTTTCGTCATCTTCCTTCCAGCCTCTGCCGGGGCTCAACATATATGCCTCTACCAAGGCATTCATGCTTCACTATGCTCGAGCGCTCCGATGGGAGTTGTTCGGAAGAGGCATTGTGGTCACTGCTGTTTGTCCCTTGTGGATTAAAACAGAGTTTATCTCCGTTGCCCAGGATACGAAAAACGGAAGCACGGTACGTTTTTTCCCGTTTGCCTCTAAACCAGGGACGATTGCTTCGCGTGCGCTGCTGGCCAGCCGTTTGGGGTTGGGAGTGGCTACCTGCAGCATCCCGGCCCTAGTGCAGCGTATAGCAGCTAAATTCATTCCTCACTGTCTCATTATGGGCGTTTGGAGTTTAACCAAAAAATTATAGAGGCTGCCTTAAAAACATGTCTTAAAGAAAATTCCCCCAAACCCACGAAAAAAGGGTTGACATCTTTCGCGCCCTATGGTAATATATCTCTTGCGCTGAACGGCGCAGAAAGATGCGCGAGTGGTGGAATTGGCAGACTCGCTAGATTCAGGTTCTAGTGTGCATTACGCACGTGCGGGTTCAAGTCCCGCCTCGCGCACCATCTCAAATCCCCGGAACTGCGATAGTTCCGGGGGTTTGTATTTTTAGGGCGGGATAGAATCCGTCTTTATGTAAGCATCCATTTGGATTGCGCCGCTTTCCTTTCATTCAGGCTGTAGTTGCCCTGTTTGGGATATTCCAGATGATGAGGTTTTCATAGACGGGGACGGAGCGCCCGCCGGCTACACTATGGAAACGGTAGATAGAGATGTTGGGGAAAAGTAGATGGACATCTGCATGGAGGCGGCGTGGTGAGTGTGCGGCAAAGAGAAGACAGAAATTGGCTGGTGGGAGAGTACGTCCTCATATCATAGTAGTTCTTCATATAACGAGCGGCAGGGCAGCATACTTTTTTCTGTTTTAATATTTGACTCCTTGCCCTAACAGGAGAAAGCTATTTGGCGTTTCTTACAATTTATTTACAACAAAACTATACAAAATATACAGTGAATGCCTTGCGTTTGATAAGAAGCTGGTATATAATAAAAGCAACAAATAAAGAAGGGAGTGTGATATGATATATGATGGCTGATAAGATACAGATGGATCTGGACGACATGATTTTTGAAGGCGACCATGTTATTCCTAGCGAGCGGTAAGCGAGAGAAAAGCAGAGAGCCACACCGGAAGGTGTGGATTTTTTCTTTTTGTATCCGCTTTGCGTTGAGGATATGTCAGCGTTCTTTAAAATATCTTAACGGTTTTTACCTGGTTTTTCAAAGAAAAACATGATAGCCTATGCCTGAAGGGGGAGGTTACAGTGAAGAAACGAGGGCGGGGCTGGACACTGCTGATAGTGGCGGTTCTGTTTGGCTGCACTGGGCTGTTCCTGTGGCGAACCGGTTTCTTTGAGGCAGTCTCTTCGCTGGAGAGCCTGAGAAGATACCTAGAGGAAGCGGCTCCGTTCGGTCAGCTTTTCTTTTTCCTGCTTCAGCTGGCATCTGTAGTCTTAGCGCCGATTCCAAACAATATTGTGGCGCTGGCAGGAGCGGTACTTTTTGGAACATGGCAGGCATTTTTTCTGACTGCTGTCGCTGTGCAGCTGGGTTCTATGGTGGTTTTTCTTCTGGCACGGACCCTTGGAAGGCCCTTCGTAGAACGTCTGGTCAGCACTAAGGTTTCCGAACGATATCTGGAAGTTATAAAACGAAAACGGGATATTTTTCTGGTATTGGTCTTTCTGTTTCCATTCTTTCCGGACGACTTGATTTGCATTTTAGCGGGCCTGACTGACATCAAGGCGCCGCGCTTCTGTGTACTTGTTGCGCTGACCAGGCACTGGGGATTGCTGATGGCCTGCCTTTTGGGCGGTGCAACTCTGACTCTGCCTTTGTGGGTTATGGTACTCCTTGGAATAGGAGGAGTGGCGCTCTTCCTGGTCTGCCTTAAATATGGTGACCGTTGGGAACAAGTGCTTTTGGAGTGGTTTAGGCGATAAAAAGTACTTGCAAATAGAGCAAAATCATGATACTATTTATCAAAATATAGAGTTTAGTTTGTAAAATGTGAAGGGCAGGGGAGGATATGAGTAAAAAGCAGGCGCTGACAGAATTCCATCGCGGCTCTATCTTGGCGGCAGCCGAGCGACTTTTTGCTGAAAAGGGGACCGAAAAGACTACGATGGACGATATTGCCAAAGAGGCCGAATACAGCAAGGCAACGCTCTATGTCTATTTCCAGAGCAAGGAGGAGATCATCGGCGCGATTTTGCTCAGTGGTATGGTACTCCTCAGTAAAAAGCTGCGGGATGCCATTCAGAGGCAGGAGGACTGGTTCCAGACCTATGACGCGGTCTGTTCCACAATTATCCGGTTTTATGAGGAAAATCCCTCTACGTATCAGGCGGCTGCCGGACAGCTTGCCGTACTGTCCGTGACGGGGGAGGATGACGGGGATGGCAGTGAGCTGCTGCGGGTTACCCGCGAGATCAACAGCGAGTTGTTGGAGTTCTTGAAACAGGGGGTCGATACCGGCGTCGTTCAGATCGCGCAGCCTTTGGAAGAGGTTATCCTCCTGTTCTGGGCCTCCTTGTCTGGCATGGTTAAAACGGCTGAGCGGGCGGAGCGCTATATCCGGCGGACGTTCGAATTAGACCGCAGCGGCTTTCTGCGGGACGGTACCCGGCTGTTGCTGGCCGCTATTACAGGTGGAAAGACAGCTGGGTAGTTATAGAAGGAGGGCGGCCATCCCGGACGGGAGGGCCGCTTTTTCGGTGAGAAGAATGGGGAGAAACTGGAATTGCAGTATTGGGTCTATATGGTGCGTTGTGCAGACGATACCCTCTATACCGGCATTACCGACAATCTGGAGCGCCGCATAAAGACACACAATAGCGGAAAGGGCGCCAAATACACCCGGGGGCGAGGACCGGTAGTGCTGGTGTATCAAGAGGTGTGCGCTGATAAGCCCGAGGCTCTGCGGCGGGAACTGGCCATTAAACAGATGTCCCGACGGGAAAAGCTTTGCTTGCTGGAAGCTCCGGAGGCATAAAAAGAAGCGCTGTACCCCCCGATTTATATGGGAGTGCAGCGCTTCTTTATGCCTTTATTCGGCGGTATAATTATCAAAGTATCCTTGGATATAGACGATAGGGGTGCCTTTATCGCCGCTACCTGAGGTCAGGTCACACAGCGAACCGATCAGATCCGTGAGACGGCGGGGAGTGGTACCTTGCGCGGACATCTTGCCGGTGAGATCTCCGTCCTTTTTCTGAATCTCACTCTTGATGGCCTCGCGAAGGGCTTCGCCACTGAGGTGGGCAAAGTTGTTATCCGCCAGATACTTGAGCTTGAGCTCGTTCGGAGTCCCCTCCAGCCCGGCGGTATAGGCAGGGGAGACCACCGGATCAGCCAGTTCCCAAATTTTCCCTACTGGATCCTTGAAAGCGCCGTCGCCGTAGACCATAACCTCCACGTGCTTGCCGGTCTTATCCAGGATTTGCTTTTGGATTTCCTCCACCAGAGACTGACAGTCGCGGGGGAAGAGCTTAACCTTATCCTCTGTGGACTTATTTGAACCCAACAGACCATACTTTTCATTGCAGCCGCTTCCATTTACCGGAGCATTCATAATCTCATCCAGTCCAAAGACCCGCTCAGCCCCGGCGGCCTTCAGCAGCCGCTTAGAGCGCTGGCGTGTGTGAATGTCGCAGGTCAGTACATTTTTGGTGTAGGACAGCACAGCCCGGGGGTCGTTAGCCAAGATGATCTCTACTTGGGCACCGCTCTCGCGGATGAGCTGGGCATAGTAGTCCAGATAGTCCACACCGGTAAAGGGGTGGAGGATTTTTCCGAACAGGGAGCGGAACTGCTCCAGGGTGAGGACATCCTTATATGGGTCAATACCCTTTTCGTCAAGCAGGTCGATGTCCACCAAATGGTTGCCCACCTCATCGGAGGGGTAGCTTAGTTGAAGCACGACCTTCTCTGCACCCTTGGCGATACCGCGCAGGCAAATGGCAAAGCGGTTCCGGCTGAGGATAGGGAATACCACCCCGATGGTTCCGCCGCCCAGCTTGGCGCGGACATCGGCGGCGATATCGTCCACAGTGGCGTAATTGCCCTGGGAACGCGCCACGATGGCCTCAGTCATGGCGATAATATCACGATCACGGAGGGAGAAGCCCTCCTCACGGGCAGCGTCCAAAATAGAATTGGTAACGATCTCCACAAGGTCGTCTCCGCTGCGGATGATGGGAGCCCGAATCCCCCTTGATACAGTGCCGACCATCCGGCTCATGCAACAACACTCCTAAATAAATTTCAGATCATGTGCGGTGCCAGTGCCGCAACAAATCTATTATACAGGAAAACAGAGTAATTTGTAAATTCCATTTTGCAAGTTTTTAAAGCCTTTTATTGCGCGGCTGCGTGCGCCCAGGTCTCTACATGCTTTACAAAGCGCCGCACCAATGGCGAGGCATCCCTCCCGGCCCGGAAGGCCAGAGCGATATCCCGAAACTGCGGGGGATCCAGGGGCTTTGCGACAATACGGTAGGGAGTCCGCTGCAGAACCAGCTCAGGCAGCAGACTGACGCCCAGCCCGCGCTCCACCATGGCGATGATGGCGTAATCATCGTTCACGGAGTATGCGATATTCGGTTGGATACCATGAAGCCGGAAAATATCTGTAATCTCGGTGTCGCGGCCCTCCGCCAGTCTGATAAAGGGCTCGGAGGCAAAGGCGGAAAGAGGATAGGCAGCCGCCCCGGCCAGAGAATGGCCGGGCGGGAGCAATGCAAGCATGCGATCCCGTTTGAGCGGGACAGTCTCCAGGCTTTCCTTTGCAGGAAGACCCACAAAGCCACAGTCTACCCGGCCTTTTTCAATCCAGTCCTCAATTTGGGTATACTCCATGCTGCTCATCAACTGAAAGCGGATCCCTGGATATTGGGCCAAAAATGTCCTCATAATCTCTGGCAGCCAGTGGACTGAGATGCTGGTCGGCGTACCGACTCGGAGCTCTCCCTTGGTCAGCCCATGGAGCTCTCCTACCTGTTCCTTCACAGCCCGGCAGGCATTGCAGACCTGTTGAAGATAAGGGAGAAGCAGAGCGCCCTCTGCTGTAAGAACGGCGCCGCTCCGATTACGGGTCAGCAGGGGGAGATCAAACTCACGCTCCAGCTCGGCGATCGTTCGGCTGATCGCCGATTGGGTGTATCCCAAGGCCTCGGCGGCCCGTGTGATACTGCCCAGCTCCGCTGTCTTTAGCAGGGCCGCATACTTTAAATGATTCATGGTGGTCCTCATTGTATGATAAAATGGAATGTTATAGATGAAAAACAGTTGTTTGTGTTATGAATGGGGTTATGGTATCATAGCAATGCAAAGAAGTCAAGCAAAGCACAGAAAGGAGCGAGCGCCATGAGGGAGTTTATGCAGCAGTATTTCGAGTACAAGGAAACTGGCTGGAGCATTGGGGATATGTGCCGGGCAGGTGGCTGTTCCCAGGCGGTGAAGGCCACCTATTGGGACGGGAGCCCCTGGAATGCCTTTGTGCTGGCCCTGAGAGGGAATAGCTGAGGGGAGAGCCATCCGTTTTTGCATTTTATATACTGCCTGACGGACAGAGCACACCGAACAGACTTGGCCGGTGTGCCCTGTCCGTTTGATTTTATTCATAAAAATAGTTTTTGGATAGAAGATATCCAAATTGGGGGGTAACAAGAATAAATTTTACAGATACAAAATCGCCCGGAGCAGAAAGCTCCGGGCGATTTGTCAACAAGTTACACGCGATATGCAATCTCGTGACGTTTGGGGCCAGTGGATACAATCGTAATCGGCACACCGATCCGCGCCTCAATAAATTCCACGTAGTCTTTGGCCTCCCTGGGCAGAGAATCGTAGTCGGTGATGCCGCGGATATCCCGCTTCCAGCCAGGCAGCGTCTCGAAAACGGGCTTGGCCTTTTCCAGTAGAGCGGGGACAGGGAACACATCGGTCGTGCTCCCCTCAATTTCATAGCCGGTACATATTTTAATCTCATCCAGATAGCTGAGACAATCAATGGCAGTGAGAACGACCTGCGTAGCCCCCTGGGCCATACAGCCGTATTTGGTAGCTACAGTGTCAAACCAACCTACCCGGCGCGGGCGGCCGGTGGTAGCGCCGTATTCTCCGGCATCGCCGCCGTTGCGGCGGAGGGTTTCGGCCTCATCCCCGAAGAGTTCGCTGACAAAGGCGCCGGCGCCTACAGCGGAGGAATAGGCCTTGGTGACGGCCACCACATCCTTAATAGCAGTGGGGGGGATTCCGGCGCCGACCGTGCCGAATCCGGCCAGCGTATGAGAGGAGGTGGTATAAGGACAGATGCCCAAGTCGGGATCTTTCATAGAACCCAGCTGCCCCTCCAGCAGAAGCTCCTTGCCCGATGCCAGAGACTGATGGACAAAGGTAAGGGCATCCCCTACATAGGGTGCCAGGATATCGCGATAACCCATCAGGGTGTCGAAGAGTGCCCGGGGCTCCAGCGGATCTCTGTGGTAGAGGTGGACAAGCAGGACATTTTTGAGGGTGCAGATGGCCTCCAGACGCCCCATTAGGCGCGTCTCATCCCACAGGTCAGCCACCTGAATGCCATACTTGGCATATTTATCGGAGTAGAAGGGGGCGATCCCCGACTTCGTGGAGCCGAATGCCTTTCCTGCCAGTCGTTCCTCCTCGCAGGAGTCCAGGAGAACGTGATAGGGCATGAGCAGCTGTGTCCGCTCCGAGACGATGATGTGTGGAGCAGGGACGCCGCCGTCGGTAAGGTGTTTCATCTCCTCGGCAAACTTGGGCACATCCAGTGCCACGCCGTTTCCGATGATATTGGTGGTATGGGGATAAAAGACCCCGGAGGGGAGCTGGTGAAGCGCGAACTTTCCATAGTCGCAGATAATGGTATGGCCTGCGTTGGCGCCGCCCTGAAAGCGGATGACCACATCGGATTTTTCGGCAAAGAGGTCGGTAATCTTTCCCTTTCCCTCATCGCCCCAGTTTGCACCTACGATTGCTTTGACCATGATGTTCCTCCTGCCGCGGGGATTCGCGCATTGGCCTTTTCCCGCGCGCAATACAGCGGAAGAATCCCACTGCGGCACTATTATATCGCGCTTTTATCCCTCTGACAAGGCGCATTTTGCAAAAAAATGGTTAATAACTCCCCTCTGGTTTGGCAATTTGAAAGGTGGGAATCCCTTCGGCGTAGGGGGCAAGCGTATAGAGCGGATAAAAGAGTATAATCCCTTTGTCGGTAAGATAGAAACGGTCCGGATGAAAATCCCGCTCCAGACGTTCCCGCCAGTCCTGATAGAACAGGGCCTCGCTGGAGGAGACCCGTTTTTCTGCCTGAATTGTGAGTTCCGATAGGACTTGCCGGCGCCAACGGCTCCTGGGCGGAAAGAAGGATGACAGAGAACAGGGGGTTCCTGAGGGCATTGTCCAGGTGTCCCCGCGGCGCACTGTCACTGGCCGCCGGTCGCCGGTATCCTCCACGGCATCCTGATACAGGCTGAGAAATGTCCCGTCCAGATGGGTTACAGTGAAGTCCAGGCTGGCTGACCAGGGAGCAAAGGGGCGGGAAGCTTCCCTTGCGGCCGCCGCGGCCGCGCATGCCTGACGGTAGAATTCGCCCTCCCACCGGGTTTTCCACTGTTCCGATACTTGGCGGTAATACCGCCCTACCCGCCTGGGGCCCGGCAGGGCGTCATCCAGCTTGGGCCAACGGAGGGAGATGGTCAGGACCGGCTCTTCCTCCCATTTCAGTACCCGTCTCCAGGCACCGGCGTCTAACCTGACTGCTTCCGGTTCTGTGCGCTCCCGTTTCATAGCACCGCCTCCTCGTTACAAATTGCTGCTCTAATCTATGTTTTTCATTGTCGATGGGTGAAAAACAGGTTTACTTTCATAATTCACTTTGGTAAAATAGTACAGAGAACAAAAGACAGGAGGCCCGCATGTCATGACCAAACATGATAAGAAGGACCACGGCGATATGCTGTATGAGACCATTTTATCTCTGGAGAGCAAGGAGGAGTGCAGGAAGTTTTTTCAGGACCTGTGCACGGTAGCTGAGCTGCGCGCCATGGAGCAGCGCCTGGAGGTAGCTCTGCTGCTTTCAGAGGGGATGATTTACAATGATATTCTGGAGCGCACCGGCGCCTCCAGCGCTACCATCAGCCGGGTAAACCGGGCGCTCCAGTACGGTGCGGACGGCTATCAGGCGGTCCTTCCCCGGATGAAGGAGAAGCTGAAGGACAATGGCGAGCTATGAGTTTCTGGCCGGCTGCTATGACGAGCTGACCGGTGATGTGGGCTACAGGGGATGGGCAGACTATATTGAGAAACACTTCACGCGGTTGGGGCGTCCTGTCCGCACAGTGCTGGATCTGGCCTGCGGAACTGGCAGCCTGACAAGGGAACTGGCGCTGCGGGGCTATGAGATGATTGGGGTGGATCTCTCCGAGGATATGCTGGCCCGGGCCTCGGACAAGTGCCGGGACCTGCCGGGGGAGCCCCCCCTGTTTCTCCACCAGGGGATGGAGACGCTGGATCTGTACGATACGGTAGACGCCTGCGTCTGCTGCCTGGACAGTATAAATTATGTCACCCGTCCCTCCGTCCTTCTCCGCGCCTTTCAACGGGTCCACCTCTTTTTGAATCCGGGCGGGCTCTTCCTGTTTGACGTGAATACGCCTGACAAACTCCGGGACATGGACGGACAGGTGTTTCTGGACGAGACAGAGGACACGTATTGTGTCTGGAGGGCTGAATTCTCAGAGCGCAGAAGGATTTGCACCTATTTTATGGATATTTTCCAGCGGCGCGGGGAAGTTTGGCTCAGGGGTGAAGAGCTTCATGAGGAGTATGCCTATGAGGCGGCCGAGCTGGCTGAGTATCTGCGCCGGGCGGGTTTTTCAGCAGTCCGGCAATATGGCGATAAAAAACTCCGTGCACCAAAGCCGGGGGAAGGCCGTATGTTCTTTACGGCGCGAAAGGATATGTAACAGATAATGGAAGATAAAATTGTACGTGTGCTTGCCAAGGGGGCGCCGGTGAAAGCCTCTGCCATAACGGCAAAAGGACTGGTGGAGCGGGCCAGGCAGATTCATAAGACGCTGCCCACGGCCACCGCCGCCCTGGGCCGGGCCCTGATGGCCTGTTCCATGATGGGCAACCAGCTCAAAGAGGATAACGGGGCTGTGACCCTTCAGATTAAGGGAGGCGGCCCGCTGGGCAGTATTACCGCTGTCTCGGACAGCATGGGAAATGTCCGCGGTTATGTTCAGAATCCGGAAGTGGATCTGCCCCTGAAAGCGCCTGGAAAACTGGATGTGGGCTCCGCTGTGGGGACAGACGGGTTTCTGACGGTGATGAAGGATTTGGGGCTTAAAGAGCCCTATGTGGGCAGTGTGGGCCTCCTGTCCGGTGAGATTGCCGACGATGTGACGGCCTATTTCGCTGAGAGCGAGCAGATCCCGACTGCGTGTGCCCTGGGGGTTCTGGTGGACGTTGACCAGTCCATCCAGTGTGCGGGGGGATATCTCATTCAGCTTCTGCCCGGCGCCGGCGACAGCGTAATCTCCGCCGTAGAGCAGGGGGTACTGCGTCTGGGACCCGTGACCAATACGCTGAAAGACGGCGTCTCGGCCTTGGAGCTGGTGAAGATGGTCCTATCCGATTTTTCCCTGGAGGTAGTGGAGGAAGCTCCGGTGGAGTATCGCTGTTACTGCAGCAGGGAGAGGGTGGAGCGTGCTCTCATCAGTATGGGGCGGGAAGAGCTGCGGGCACTCATTGACGAGCAGGGAAAAGCCGAGCTGACCTGCCAGTTCTGCGATGCCGTGTATTCCTATTCCAAAGAAGAGTTGGAGACCCTGCTCTCCCGGATATAGGAGAGCAGGGCGCGGGGTGGGGCCGGGGCAGCTGACAAAAAATTGGGAGAAGTTGAAATTTAGTGTTGACATCTGCGGATGGCTTTAGTATAATAATCTTCGCTGCTGACGGGACAATGACAGACAGGGGAGCATAGCTCAGCTGGGAGAGCGCATGCCTTACAAGCATGATGTCACAGGTTCGAGCCCTGTTGTTCCCACCAGAAGTAATGTCAAAGATACCGTCTGGCGCGGTAGTTCAGTTGGTTAGAACGCCGGCCTGTCACGCCGGAGGTCGAGGGTTCAAGTCCCTTCCGCGTCGCCATCTGTTGGGTGCAATCGCGCCTGACATGCTGCTGTAGCTCAGTAGGTAGAGCGCATCCTTGGTAAGGATGAGGTCGGCAGTTCGAATCTGCCCAGCAGCTCCA
>ERZ825896.550-NODE-550-length-48112-cov-5.253324_pt1 | contig 48112 bp, 50 predicted proteins | sample MGYA00519858_ERZ825896 | MGnify/ENA primary metagenome ERZ825896 (study PRJEB31778, sample SAMEA3449214) | human gut metagenome | biome: human gut; feature: human-associated habitat; material: faeces | place: United Kingdom | collected 2010/2012 ... | reverse complement strand
TCAACTACCTGAGCCTGAATAGTTCTTGTACGGACAAGGGACTGGAGATATTCAATATCATCAGAGTTTAATTCAATTGCTTTTGCGTATGCCATACTGGTACCTCTTTCTTCTTGATAATACCAGTATAGCACAAAATACATAATATGCCTAGTTATTTATTTTTTGTTGTACTAGCAAGTGCATCACATACCATGAACTTTATGTCTGGATACTGCCCCTGCGCCCTTTTTATCATACTCTGTGAACTATCAACTCCAATTACCTCTTTTGCCAGCTCCTTTAATTGCATTGTAAGTGTTCCAGTTCCACAGCCCACATCAAGAATACTCTGATTATTATTTACTGGCACAAATTCTAAAAGTCCCTTGCCATATTCTGCTACAAAATCATGTTTATTATCATATAAAGATGCATTCCACTCGCTCATAAATTATCCTCTTACCTCTGTGTAAATTATATTTATTCAAATTCATTCTCATGTTCTTTAAAGAAATTATAAAAATATCTCACATTTTCTAACTTGCTCCATTTAACAATATCATATTCCTTAGAATCAATATCATATATTTTTGCATTCATTGTTCCAAGCATAAATGGTGAATGTGTTGCAATAATAAACTGACACCCTAATAACCTTACCATTTTATTAATTTCTTCTGCTAAATGAACCTGATTAGCAGGCGAAAGCGAAACCTCCGGCTCATCTAATAAATATAATGCGTCTGGCTGTAAATATTTCTCAAAATACCGAATGGATGTCTCTCCGTTAGAATATTTTTCCTGTGCAAATTTTATATATTCTTCCTGCATACGCCCCTCTTTTGATGCTAAAAATTTCTTTGCCTCTGATAATGCCATACCGCTCTTAACATAATCATATTCCATACCATCTGATAGTATCTGCTTTTGCTGTATCTTCTTAATCTCATACAATATATCTTCACTTTTTATATATCGACTATTGGGCGGTATTTCTCTTATTGTATCTCCATAATCATCTTCCCCAAGAGTATATAAACATTCATTGGAAAATGAGCCACAATAATCAACCATTCCACATGAGTTACTTGTTGCATATTCTTTACCTTTTATTTGTAAGCAATTTGCTATAATATTTAAAAGCGTTGATTTTCCTGAACCATTATTTCCATAAAAAACGGTTATAGGACGAAAAACAAATGGCTCAATATATTTATCTCTAAATACATTATAAGGATAAATATTCGGATTATTTACTTTTCTATCACTTAACTTGAAGCTGCTCAAATATATCATAACTTGTCATTATTCTCCTCTCTTTCTCCATCAACATAGTTTCACCTCCCATTCATTTTATCACAGCTTTTATAATGAATGCGGCAATCAATCCCCAAATGATTATAATTGGTATCGCATAATACCATTTTTTGGGCTTTTCGTCTTTCCAGAGTCCTTCTGCCTGTCTGCGTTTTTCTTCAAATATCTCTCCTGGAATGAACTTTATCGTTAAGGATACAAGTAATGGTAACAATAGTACATCATCTAAGTATCCTAATATGGGAATAAAATCTGGGATAAGGTCAATAGGAGAAAGTGCATATGCAACTGTTATTCCAGCAAATATTTTAGCGAAAAGAGGGGTGTTCTTGTCTTTTAACGCCAGAAACAGTGCTGGAATATCTGCTTTTAATTGTTTTATTCTCAATTTCAAATCCATCATATCTTTGTTCGTTGATTTCATACCTGCATCTCCATATGAAACTACAAATATTTTTTAAGTTTAAATTCTGTCTGTTCACCCTTTTTTTCATTCACAAGTTCAAACAAATTATCACTTGTTGTAAATAAATTTTTTGGATTTCTACCTATTATCAAATACTGATTCTTGTCATCCATCGAAATATACTTTCTCGTATCATCATCCAACAAAATATCAGCATTATCAATCACAATCAGTTTACCGGTTTTATCAGCAATCATCTTTTTTATGTCTTTCTGATAATCCTGATAATTTATACACACTATATTGGGATTTACTGCCATACACTCTCTCATAAATGAAAATGATGTTGTTTTTCCAGTTGCTGATGAACCAGTAAGAATCGTAATATTATTTGTAAAATCAAAATTTAATATATATGAAGTATGAACCGTTGAAAAATGCTCCATAACTTTCGGCTTACTCTTCATTATTCCACCAATCCTTCAATTCCTCATAATCAGAAATTATTCTCGTACCCTTTTCATCAGATACTTTCACTTCATCCATGTCAAATGGTATTATCGCATAATCACTGTACACCGCTCCATTTTCTAATCTATACAATACCTCCAGCGCATTATCCCCACACTCTTTCAGACAAAATACTTTATCCGGAAAGTACAATACATTCAACACTGTTTTACATCCTGTCGAAAGACAATCTATATCTAATGTAACACCATTAAACTTTGATTCCATCCTATATTTTCCAATCAACTTGGAATCATCTATTTTCTTAACAATCACATTTGCCCTGTCATCTAATCTGGAAACTGTGTTCTGATTAAAAAACACATCATTAAGTTCTACATAATTCATATCACCCGGTATGTCCTTCTTATTTTTAAATATGGTAATCATGCCTGCACCTCCAATCCGATATCTTTAAATTTTCTATACAATGATGTACCTAAACAAATGCTCCTCATTTTATCATTTAACGTAAGCCTGGTCTGGTCCAATCCGCAAATATCATCCTCTTGTCTCCCTGTCCATTCACAACAATTTTGTCTCCAACATTCCCCAAAATCAGCTTTTGAAACCTCAAATCCTGTATTTTTTGTAAGGTCAAACAATAATTTTGCTGATAACTGCTCAATGTTATGATTATCCAACTTACTGTCATAATCCAATATTTCCTGTATTACTTTATAATTCATTTCACCTGAATTAAGCGTTTGAAGCAATTTTTCTCTCGCAGTAATAGCACTTGCCCGCTTTTTCCTAAATTCATCTTCCACCGCGTAAATCCAGTCAATCAATTTATCAAATTCCAACAATGTATATTCAAAACATATAAGACTTAATAAAAATACATTGTCTCTTTTATCTGCTGCTTCTTTCAAAATTTTCTGTTCCATATAAATCTGCACATTATCAAAAGAGTTATCCAATGCAATTATATATTTGTTTTCTTTATCTGTTAATCCCTTAACCGCTTTTACCAATTCCCGGTTATTCCTTTTACTTTCCACAATCACTTCCGGACATAACTCATGCATAAATGTTGTCCAGAACTTGTAACTAGCTTTCCCAATTCGGTCTTCTATCCATAAATATGTCTTATTTGACATTGCATCACCCACTTTCTTTTCTTCCCTCCATTATACACGAACTCATCAAACTTTGAAAGTCATTCCCTCCTCCACATTTTCAAAAATTCCTGTACTTCTAGTGGAAGCCGCCCTTTTCTCCATGCCAGCAGGATCTCTGTAGTAAGATCTGCGCCTGAGATCCTGCATGATGTAAGTTTTGAAGAAAGCGTCTGCATTGAAGCAGGAAGGATAGCAATACCAAGCCCTTTTTCTGCCATGGTCATGGCAGTGCGGGCATCTCCGCAAGTGAAATATATATCACACATCAGTCCGGCGCGTTCAAAGGCTGCCAGCATATATTTACGATAGCGGTATGAAAGAATCAGCGGCTGTCTGGAAAGCTCTTTAAGCGGGATAGAAGAACGTTCCTGAAGAAGCGGGGAATCAGGAATGCTCATAGCCATAAGGCTTTCTTTTAAGAGCGGCTTTGTTTCACATCCGTTCAATGCAATGGGAGTCCGCAGAGTAGTAAGGTCGATGATCCGGTTTTCCAGCTGGTCTTTTAGTGTAAAGGTCGAGCCTTCGTGTACATCAAAACGCACTTTGGGATACTTCTTTGCAAAATGAAGAAGATGGTCGGACATCATTGATACGGTGGAAGGGGTCATACCGATATGCAGAGTGGCAGACTGGCTGGATTTTATCACTTCACGTTTGGCGAGGTCGGAAAGCATCAGGAGATTTCCGGCCTGTTCGTAAAGTGTTTTCCCGGCTTCGGTTAAAGTGATTCTTTTTTTACCACGAAGAAAAAGCGGCACCTGTAATTCCTCTTCCAGCATTTTGATCTGATAGCTGAGAGGAGGCTGTGTCATATGAAGATCTCTGGCCGCACCACTGATGGTCCCGGCATCTACGATAGCACGAAAATATTCTAACTGTTTCAGTTCCATAAAATTTCCTTTCTCTATATGATAAAAATAAAAAATATAAGAGTTATTTATGAACAAAACCATATAAAAAATGTTGAATTGCCATATAAAAACAATAATTTACATATATAATAACCGATGTTATACTGAAAACGCAAGAAAAAAGAAAAGGAATGAGTAAAAATATGAAAAGAGTTGACTTTGAAAATGGAACCGTGACCGGGAATATTCTTGGTGCAGCACTTCCGATGCTCGTTGCTCAGATCTTAAACTTATTATATAACATTGTGGATCGTGTATATATTGCACGTATCCCGGAGGTGGGAACGAAAGCACTGGGGGCAGTTGGAATCTGCTTTCCGTTGATCGTGATCATTACTGCATTTGCAAATCTTTTTGGAGGCGGAGGTGCACCGCTTTTTTCTATTTCCAGAGGGAAAAGGCAGGAGAGAGAAGCCGTGTGTATTATGAATACTTCTTTTTCCATGGTTTGTGTCAGTGGTGTGATATTGATGGTGACGGGGGTACTATTTGCAAGACCGATTTTAATTTTGTTTGGAGCTTCTAAGAGTGCACTGGTGTATGCGTATCCGTATATGATGATCTATCTGCTCGGTACATTGCCGTCAATGATCGCAGTCGGGATGAATCCGTTCATCAATGCCCAGGGATATTCTGTAGTTGGAATGCTTTCTGTTGCAATCGGAGCAGTTGCGAATCTGATACTTGATCCACTGTTTATCTTTGTTCTCGGATTCGGAGTGCGGGGCGCAGCCATTGCGACCATACTGTCACAGACATTATCGGCAGCCTTTGTCCTTTTTTTCCTTACAGGAAAAGCAGAATTGAAAGTACGGTTTTTACGGAAGAATGAGATATCGGAATGTACAGGGTATGCGAAAAATATTGTAAGTCTGGGGATGGCCGGATTTATCATGCAGCTTACGAACAGCCTGGTGACAATCTGTTGTAACAACGTACTGTCTGTTACAGGCGGAGATATTTATATCTCTGTAATGACGATCATTTCCAGTGTGCGTCAGCTTGTGGAGACTCCGATCCATGCAATAAATGAAGGAACGTCTCCGATCTTAAGCTATAATTACGGGGCTCGTCGTCCTACGCGTGTGCGAAAATCAATTGCAGTTCTGGCAGTTATGATCCTTATATATACAGGAGTGATGTGGGGAAGTATTATCATGATTCCGGAAGTCCTGATCCGAATATTCAGTTCAGATAAGACTCTTATGAAAGATGCCGTTCCGGCGTTGAAACAATATTTTGCGGCGTTTATATTTATGGATCTGCAGTATATGGGACAAACAGTATTTAAATCACTGAATAAGAAGAAGCAGGCAATCTTCTTTTCACTGCTTCGTAAAGTGTTCATTGTAGTTCCGCTTACTTATCTGATGCCATATGTATTACATATGGGAACGGATGGGGTATTCCTTGCCGAGCCGGTATCAAATGTGATCGGTGGAAGTATCTGCTTTATCACGATGCTATGTACAGTGATGCCGGAGCTGAAAAGGATGGAAGCGTAAAAGGGAAAAACTTCGTTTTTACCAGTCTGGCATGTTTAAGAAAAATTTGGTAAAATAAAAAAATCAGGAGAGAATAAAAAAGGCAGAAGAGGAGTGTGACAGAGATGGTTATATTAAATGACTATCTGTATTCCGGAGATACAGTACTTCGGATTCTTCACAATTACATCAAAGATCTGAGAAAAGATGCCAAGAAAACAGGAAATGAAATAGATATGATTCATTGTAATTTTCTGTTGCAGATCCAGGAACTTCTGGAGCATAATGATTTCTTAACTGCGCAGTCTCAGAAAATGAGAGAGTTTTACAAATATATGGCGAAAGAATATCCGTTTATGGCATTTACTTTCAAAGGAAGGATCAAATCACTGATCCGGGCAGAAGAGAAATTCAATGGTTATGTGGTGGAATTCATTTATGATTATTATGAAGAACACGGGAAATATCCGAGCATAGCAGAACTTAAGAAACGATTGAGTTGCTTTAGAGATTTAATCGCTTACAGAATTATTATTTCAGTTCCCAGATGCCATCTGAACAGTGAAGAAGACAGAGAAGAGCAGGAGCGGAAATACCTGTATCAGATTGCAAATGTACTGCCGGGATTTTTGGAGGAGCAGGGATTTAGTGCAGAACCGGCCATGGGGATAAAGGAAAGTACATCCCCGCTTTTGAACGAATCAGTGAAACCGTATTACAGAGATTATATCTGCAGCCATAGTTCGAATAATTATCAGTCTTTACATATTACATTTTACGATAATAGTTCAAGATGTTATATGGAGGTACAGCTTCGAACCAAAATGATGGATGACATTGCAGAAATAGGCTCGGCAAATCATATCGGTTATGAAAAAGAGCAGGAACATGAACGGGGCAGAAGAGATGCAATCCCGGAAGGAGAGTGTCTGTATTTTGATGAGGCTTATGAGAGAGGAATGAAACTTCTGAATCTTAAGCTGGCTGAACTGGATGTGAATATGTTTTCGGCAGTAAATAACAGTCTGATCAATGACGGATGTGGACTTTACCGTGGAAGGTTGATTCTTCCGTATGAGCATTTGTCCAGATTCCAGAACGACCTGATTGATTAATATTTATGATCACAGGGATAAAAGAACAAAAGTAAGTTTCAGTTTGCAATATAGATCAGAATATAGTATGATGTAATTCAGGGCTTTAAAGTGTAGTGCTTTAAAGTCCTGAGATTTTGAAAGGATATTTATACTATGATAGTTAAATTAATAGAACAAGTATATAGCTTTTTGTGGGGAGATTTATTGCAGATACCTCTTCCGGGAGGCGGTAGTGTCGGAATTTCACTGTTGATCATACTTCTGATACCGGCAGGAATATATTTTACCATCCGGACCAGAGTACTTCCGATCAGGTTATTTCCGGATATGGTAACGGTACTGACAGGAAAGAAAGAAGACAAGAACAGTCTGTCTACTTTTCAGACATTGATCGTATCGACAGCAACCCGTGTCGGAATGGGAAATCTGGTCGGCGTTGTTGCGGCAGTATCCGCAGGTGGTGCGGGAGCTATATTCTGGATGTGGGTGACAGCGCTGATCGGTTCTTCGACAGCATTTATAGAAGCAACACTTGCTCAGATTCATAAAGAAAAAGATCCTTTATACGGAGGTTTCCGCGGCGGACCGGCATATTATATCCATGATTATGTGGAAGGCAGGACCGGAAAGAAGAGAAAGTGCGTACTGCCTGCAGTATTATTTGCCATCTCAGGTTTGATCTGCTGGTGCGGGATCAGTCAGGTAATCAGTAATTCTGTGGCTGCATCTTTTAAAAATGCGTTTTCTATTCCGCCACTTTATACGACGATCGTTCTGGTGATCCTTGCGGCGATTATCGTACTTCGTAAGAATGCGACGGTAAAAGTACTGGATCTGATGGTTCCGTTTATGGCGGTGTGTTATTTCTGCATTACGATTTTTATTATTATTACCAATATCGGAAGTCTTCCGGGGGTATTTGCAAGAATCTTCCAGGAAGCTTTCGGAATCCGCCAGGTGGCAGCCGGTGGATTTGGAGCAGTGCTGATGAACGGAGTAAAACGTGGATTATTTTCGAATGAAGCTGGTTCAGGCTCTGCGCCATGTGCGGCAGCGGCAGCAGAATGTGACAAACCGGTGAAAGCGGGATTAACACAGGCACTTGGAGTGTTTGTAGATACGATCGTAATCTGTAGCTGTACCGCTATGATCATGTTACTGGTACCGGAAAAACTGGTCGCTGGAAAAGAAGGAATGGATCTGTTACAGACTGCGATGAGATATCATCTGGGAGAATTCGGAGTGATATTCATTGCAGTGACCTTATTCCTGTTCAGTTTTTCTACATTTCTGGGAATTCTCTTTTATGCAAGATGTAATGTGGCATATCTGTTTGGTGACAAATGGTGCTGGCAGACTGCATACAAAGTATTGGCACTTGTGATGTTGTTCATTGGAGGAATTGCGACTTATACATTTGTATGGGATCTGGGAGATGTCGGAATCGGTCTGATGACGATCTTCAACATTGCAGCGTTGTACCTGATGGGAGGTCAGGCACTCGATGAACTGAAGGCATATGAGGAGTCTAAAAAATAACTGGATATAGATGAAAAGCAGTATTGTATAACGATGAAAAATCGGAATACAATACTGCTTTTTTAGTCTTTTAATACATTTGCCATATCAGCAGGAAGAGGTGCCGTAAATGACATCCATTCACCGGTGATCGGATGTGCAAATTCCATATGATGGGAATGTAAAGCCTGCCTGGTCATGTGTTCCATATCTGGATTATACAGGTAATCACCGATCAGTGGAAAGCCAAGGTATTTCATATGAATACGGATCTGATGGGTACGGCCTGTCTCAAGTTTTAATGAGACCAGACTGTGTCCGTTTGCTTCTCTTATCAGTTTATAATGGGTGATGGCTTCCTCACCGTGTTCAAAATCTACCATGCGTTCAATGATCGTTCCCTCTTTTCGGGCAAGTGGGGCGCAGATTGTTCCGGATGAAGGTGTGACACGGCCCTTTACTACTGCAAGATATTCGCGGTGTACTTCTCGGTTTTTAGTCATGGTAGAAAGGATGCTTCCGCTGACAAGGTGTTTGGAGACCACAGTGAGTCCGGAGGTATCGCGGTCAAGACGGTTGCAACAGCGAAAGATAAAAGGTTTGTCCTGCTTCTGGTAGTACCATGCAAGTGCATTGGCAAGGGAATTATAATAATTGTTCATTGACGGATGAATCGGCATGCCGGCGGGTTTATTGATCACGATGATGTCTTCATCTTCGTAGATAATATCCAGTGGAATCTCCACCGGGGGGATTTTCTCAGAGCATTTTGTTTCACAGATAATGACTTTTAGAATGTCTCCGGCAGTCAGTGTCTGGCGCATATAATAATGGACACCATTTACCAGTATACTTTTTGGCATACGTTTGATTTCGGCAAGATTCTGACCGGAATATCCTTTCCTTCGTAAGAATTGTTCAATCCGGAGTCCGTCTTCTTTTTCGGTAATCAGGTATTCTATTGTACGGTTCATTGCAATTCTCCTGTAGTATAGGTATAATAATGCCAGAAACAAAATCTGGCATGTATAACGCTGATATTTATAACGCTGGTATCCATATCATATCATGAATGCCGTGGATACTAAAGCAGTAAAATCAGATAAATTAAATGTAAAAATAACAGAAAGAGAGGATGAAATGACAGGACTCAGTACACTTTGTTATATTGAAAAAGATAATAAATATCTGATGCTTCACAGAATTAAGAAGAAAAATGATGTGAATGAGGGAAAATGGATCGGTGTCGGAGGGCACTTTGAGGCAGATGAAAGCCCTGAAGAATGTGTTCTAAGAGAGGTAAAAGAAGAGACCGGGTATACGCTTACTTCTTACAGGTTCTGTGGACTTGTAACATTTGTATCGGGAGACGGAGTGACAGAATATATGTCTTTGTTTCACGCAGATGGTTTTGAAGGGGAACAGATTGCCTGTGATGAAGGCGTTTTGGACTGGGTTGATATTAATAAGATACAGGATCTGAATCTCTGGAGAGGAGATAAGATATTTTTAAAACTGATAGCAGAAAAGGTTCCGTTTTTCTCGCTGAAACTCGTTTATGACGGACATGACGGTCTGGTGTCAGCAGTGCTAAATGGAACAGAACTGGATCTGGAAAAGGCTTAGAAGGAATGGAGCAGACAGAAAGGATGAGAGATTGATGGAACAGATCAGATTGGAAAATGAACAGATAGAAGTAACTGTGAATATTCACGGAGCAGAATTGCGGTCGTTGAAAAGTAAGGCTGACGGACAGGAATATTTGTGGAATGCAGATGCAAAATACTGGGGAAGGACGTCGCCTGTGTTATTTCCATTTGTCGGCGGAGTAAAGAATAAAGTTTACAGACATGAGGGCAAAGAATATCCGATGAATCAGCATGGATTTGCAAGAGATATGGACTTTACATTGATAAGCCGGAGCACAGATGAGGCATGGCTGGCGTTGGAGGATACCGATGAAACCCGTAAAGTCTATCCGTTTCATTTCCATTTGGAGATTGGATACAGACTGGAAGGAACAGCTGTCAGGGTAATGTGGAAAGTAAAAAATACAAATGAGAAAAATATGTATTTTGCGATCGGTGCGCATCCGGCATTCTTCTGCCCGGTCAGAGAAGGCGAGAAGCAGTCAGAATATTTCCTGAAGTTTAAGGATGGAGAAGGAAATGCACCGGAATCACTGACGAATACGGTATTCGGAGAAGGTGGAGTTGTTACAACACAGAAAAAAGAATATAAGCTGACAGACGGCTTCCTTTCTATTGATGAGCATTTGTTTGACGGGGATGCGCTGGTAATTGAAGGGCATCAGATTCAAAGGGTCGCATTGACGGATCCACAGAGGAAGGAATATCTGGCAGTAGAATTTGACGCACCACTTGCAGGAATCTGGTCACCACCGAAAAAACAGGCTCCGTTTGTATGCATTGAACCATGGTATGGACGTTGTGACAGTGAAAGATTCGACGGGGAATTAAAAGACAGAGACTGGGAAAATGCTCTGGAAGCGGGCGGAGAATTTGAGGCTTCATACAAAATTATTATTGAATAATTTTTTCAGAATATTTTATAGAATTTATATGGATAACTTTGGGGAATCGGTTATAATAAGCATGTAGTTACATGATAATAGTCATTACGAAAGAGAGGAAATAGATATGGCAGTTATACATTTGTCAAAAGATAATTTTAATGAAGAAGTACTGGAGTCAAAAGTACCTGTAATGGTAGATTTCTGGGCAACATGGTGCGGACCATGCAAGACGATGGCACCGATCGTGGAAGAGATTGCAGAAGAACGTACAGATATCAAAGTATGCAAAATTGACGTAGATCAGGAACCGGAACTTGCAAGACAGTATCGTGTAATGTCTATCCCGACATTTCTGGTGTTCAAAGACGGAGAAGTCGTTAAGAGAGATATGGGTGTGATGTCCAAGGACGAGCTGAAAGGTCTGATTGTTTAATGTGTGAAAAGGTTGATATCCGGCCGGAATAAAATAAAAGGTACATTCCTGTGCAGACTTTAATGCAAGGGAATGTACCTTTTATTTTTATCGCCATGCGTTCGTAAGGAACTGCCAATGGCGGATTTTTTGTAGTTCTGTGTTTGATCCATTCATTAGTGGATTAAATTCCAAGCACATCTTTGATGGAATAGAACCCAGGTCCTTTCCCTTCAAGATAAGCAGCACAGTCACAGGCTCCTCTTGCAAAGCATTCCCAGTTATAGGAGTGATGGGTAATTTCCAGACGTTCGCCCATGCCTCCGAAGTATACGGTATGGCTGCTTGGAATATTGCCGGCACGAAGGGAATGGTAGCCGATGGTTCCAGGTTCACGAGGTGATTCGCCTTCACGTCCGTAGACTGCAATATCGCTAAGCTCTTTGCCGAGAGCATGAGCCATGATCTCACCCATCTCTTTAGAAGTTCCGCTTGGTGCATCCTTCTTCCACTGATCATGCATTTCCAGAATCTCGATATCAATCTCGTCTTTTAAAGTTGCAGTAACAAGTTCCAGAAGTTTGTTCATGATATTCACAAGTTTTGAAGTGTTAGCCGCATAGAGCATTGGGATCTGTTTGCCGGCTTCTTCGAAGCGTTTCATTTCTTCAGCGGAAAATCCGGTCGATCCACATACCAGTGCTTTCTTATGGGCAATAGCAAGATCCAGAACTTCCATGGCCATTTCTTTTGTGGAAAAATCAATGATGACATCACAGGAATCAATGATACTTTCAAGGTCATCGGTTACAGGAACTCCGAGTTCGAAGCCTGTCATGGCAACAGTGCCCAGATCCTTTCCGATATAATCCCGTCCCTTTGGTGCTATTGCACCCACCAGTTCCATATCGTCACGACTGGCAGCGACCTGTGTGATCAGTTTCCCCATTTTACCTCTTGGTCCGATTACAATAACTTTCATAATAGTAGTCTCCTTTCATAAACCGGTCATATGTTGCTGAATCATATTTTATATCGCTATGTGTTCTGCAGATTCAGACATTGTATAAACTGTCTTCAGTATAGCACAGCAAGAGGCGGGTGAATATGAAGAAATAAAAAAGTGGATGAAAAGTCTGAAAATTACGAAAAATGAAAGCTGTCAACCAATGGTTGCGAGATTGCAATGTTACATATGTGGACAAATGCAGGAGAATAAGACATAATGAAAAAAATGAATTCATTTCGTATAGATATTATTAAGAAGGTGAGAAAATGACATTAGGTGAAAAGATATATAAGTTGAGGACAAAACGATCTATGACGCAGGAACAGCTTGCGGAAAAAATAGGAGTGTCACGACAGTCTGTATCCAAATGGGAAACAGACAGTGCCATTCCGGATATAGAAAAATTAAAATTACTGGCGGAGATTTTTGAAGTGTCCATAACAGAGCTTTTGGGGATGGAATGCGAAGAAGATACAAAACGTAAAGATGAAAAAGAAAGAATAGAACATTGCCAAAAAGAAATAAAACGGTGGAAGAGATATGCTATAGTTTCGATAGCAATTTCTGCGATTTTTCTTGCTGCGTGTATCGGTGGAAGTATATATGTAAGATATTTTATTATTGAAGAAAAATCAAATAATACAGAAGCACAGACAACACAGATCGTACAGCAGGAAACGGATGAAGACAGTGAACAGATAGGAAGGCCAAAAGGAATCATATCGGAGTTTTGCAGAAGTGTACGTTGTTCCGAGGACGGAAAGATATATCTGAAATTAAAGTGTGTTCTGGTTCAGGACAGCGCAGAAACACAAATGACAGGTCTTGTTAAGACCGACGAAAGTGACGGAAACATATCTGTAGATATGGTAAAAAAAGAAAATGGATATGAAGGCGAGGCAGAGATACCGGTAAGTTATCTGGAGAATCCGGTGAATATCAGTCTTAATATCGATAAGAGTGGTGAAAAACAGAATGTCGTCATTGACACAGATTCGACGGAGTATTTACTGGAGCAGATCGACTGGCTTCCGATGGCAGATCTGGAGGCAGATGAGACAGGAAATGGTGAATATCAGTCAGGTTATCTGAATGTTCGTGCTTCGGAGCAAAAGTATATGAAGAATGTGGAAGATGTGAAACTAGAGATGAAAATCGGCAAGAAGAAAGTATTCAAAAAAGAATTATCATCCAGGGAATGGAAGGATCTGAAAAATCACGGACAGATAGGGTATTCATATGAATATAAAAACACAGGAAAGCTGTATGATGATTATACAGACGATAAGATTATAATAAAGATCAAATATTATAATAAAGAACTGAAAAAGAATGTAGAAATATGGATAAATCCATGGGAAGGTATAGAATCACGGGAAAAGATACTGCTGAAAGACTGAAAGAAGACCGGGCTTGTAGTAAAGCCTTGAAGTATAGTATACTTAGGAAAGACAGTTTTATGAACAAAAAGATAACGGAGGAAGGAAATGAAGGGAATTATATTTGATGTAGATGGTACTTTATGGGATTCAACCGAAATGGTAGCAGTTGCATGGAATAAAGTGATCAAGGATGAAGGAATAGAACACAAAGAACTTGAAGAAAAAGATCTGAAAAAAGAGTTTGGAAAGCCAATGGAAGCGATTGGTGAAAGTCTTTTTCCGGAGATGCCGAAAGATGAGATGATGAAGCTCATGGAGAAAATGTTGAAATATGAAAATGGATTGGTTGCGGCCGGTCCATGTGTGATATTTGAAGGTGTACAGGAGACAATTAAAAAATTAAGTGAGAAATATCCACTGTATATTGTAAGTAACTGTCAGGACGGATATATTGAAGCATTTTTGCAGTATTCAAAATTAGGAGAGTATTTTAAGGATTTCACCTGCCCGGCTTATACCGGAAGATTAAAAGGAGAGAATATCCGGATTATCATGGAAAGAAATGGTCTGAGTGAGGCGGTTTATGTTGGAGATACACAGGGAGATGCGAATTCGTGTAAGGAAGCAGAAATACCGATGATCTATGCAGCTTACGGATTCGGCGAAGTAGAAAAAGCAGACGCTTCTATTCAATCTTTTGATGAGCTTCTGGATATGGATTTTGACAGATTATAAAATGTATACAGGATAAATGACTGAATTATAGGGAATATAAGGGTAAAAAAGATTGCATTTTACATGGAAAAATACTATAATTCTCTTATATTTATTTCGTAGAAAAATACTAGAAAAGCAGAGGTATAGATTATGAAAAAAAGAGTTGTAGTTGCATTAGGACACAGAGCACTTGGTACGACATTACCAGAACAGAAAGAGGCAGTAAAGAAGACTGCGAAAGTTATCGGTGATTTGATTGAAAAAGGATATCAGGTTGCAATTACACACAGTAATGCACCTCAGGTTGGTATGATCCATACAGCAATGAATGAATTCGCCAAAGAACATGAAGATTATACGGCAGCACCAATGTCTGTATGTTCTGCTATGAGTCAGGGCTATATCGGATACGACCTTCAGAATGCAATCCGTGAAGAATTGATGAATCGTGGTATTTACAGAACTGTCAGTACAGTTCTGACACAGGTGATCGTTGATCCGTACGATGAAGCGTTCTATACACCAACAAAAGTTCTGGGACGTTATATGGATGCAGAAGAGGCAAGTGCTGAGCGCAAAAAAGGTAATTATGTAGTAGAAGAGCCTGGAAAAGGATTCCGCCGTATTGTATCTGCACCGAATCCGGTCAACATCGTAGAGATTGATGCGATCAAAGCATTACTGGATGCAGATCAGGTTGTTATAGCCTGCGGAGGAGGCGGTATTCCGGTACTGGAACAGGATCATCGCCTGAAAGGAGCAAGTGCCGTAATCGAAAAAGATCTGACTGCAGGAAAGATGGCAGAAGAGACAGATGCCGATGAACTGATCATTCTGACAAGTGTTGAGAAAGTTAAGATCAACATGGACAGACCGGAAGAGGAAGAGCTTGGAGAGATCAGCGTCGCTCAGGCAAAAGAATACATGGAAGAAGGACATTTTGGAAAATATAACATGTATCCAAAATTCAGAGCAGCAGTTGAATTCCTCGAAAAGAGAGAAGGAAGAAGTGCGCTGATCACATCATTTGACAAATTCGATGAAGCACTTAAGGGAAAAACCGGTACAGTGATTAGATAAGAACAGGAATAATTTGCTGAAAATGAGACATACTGTTGTAGAGATTTTACAAGGAGGGATGTTTCATGGAAGCAAAGGTTATAGACGGATGTATCTCCTGCGGAGCATGTATCGCAACATGTCCGGAGGTGTTCCGATTTGATGAAGACGGCCTGGCAGAAGCTTATGCCAAAGTGACACCGGAACATGAAAGTGCAGCAATAGAGGCCAAAGAAGAGTGTCCGGTGGCTGTTATTATGATCGAAGAATAAAAAGGAAAACGGTCTGTATAGACGCAGTGTAGCACTGTGGATGTACAGGCTGTTTTTTTGACCGGAGAAGGGGGCTTTGCATATTTTAAAACAGGACTCTTTATTACAGAAAATGAGTATAAAATGGAATAAAGAGCAGAATATTGTCAAAACAGGTGAGGGAAGATGGCAAAAGTTCGATTAAGTGAATGGAAGAAAAAAGAAGTGATCAACTGCTGTGACTGTAAAAAGCTTGGTTATATAGAGGATTTGATCATTGATGAATGTAAAGGATGCATAGAGGCCCTGGTGGTACCGGAGGGAGGAAAATGGTGTAATTTTTTCGGAGATGGGACGGAGTATATCATTCCTTTTTCCTGCATTAAAAGGATTGGTCCGGACCTGATTCTGGTGGAAATCCATGAAGAAAAATAGGAGAAATTTGTTTGACTTATGTTTGTGGAAAAGATATACTGTATTTGAATATAAAGACAGTATAATGGACAGAAAGGAACGATTCAGATGAAGTGCCCATATTGCAATAATCCGGATACAAGAGTTATCGATTCCAGACCGGCAGAAGACGGGAGTTCTATCAGACGCCGCCGTTCATGTGATGTATGCGGCAAACGTTTTACGACATATGAGAAAGTAGAGACAATTCCACTGACTGTGATCAAAAAGGACAATACAAGAGAGCAGTATGATCGTCGGAAAGTAGAGAATGGAGTTGTGCGTGCTTGCTATAAACGACCGGTTGCAACAGCAGATATTCAGAAAGTTGTTGACAGAATAGAGACAAAAGTTTTCAGCCTGGAGGAAAAAGAAATTCCAAGCAGTGCGATCGGAGAAGCAGTCATGGATGAACTGAAGGCACTGGATGAAGTTGCTTATGTCAGATTTGCATCTGTTTACAGAGAATTTAAAGATGTAAGTACGTTTATGGATGAATTAAAGAAGATATTAGAATAAGAATGAATTGCTTATAAAGTAATAAAGTGATAGAATATAAGGGAGAAGCAAAAAATTATTTGCTTCTCCCTTTTTCAAAAAGAAAACAGATATAGAATTATCTTTACAGTATATGGAAATAATAGAAACAGATAAAATGATAGAAGATGAACGATAGAATAGATTGGGTGAAATAATATGAGAACATATAAGTTAACCATTTCCTATGATGGAAGCAGATATCAGGGATGGCAGAGACAGGCCACAACAGATAACACAATACAGTATATTCTGGAGTGGAGTATCGGTAAACTGGTTGGATATCGTGTGCATATAGATGGATCGGGAAGAACAGATGCGGGTGTTCATGCACGTGGACAGGTTGCAAGTGTGAAACTTTCTAAATTATATGATACCAAGGAACTCAAAGATTCACTGAACAGATATCTTCCGGAAGATATCCGTATTGTGAAAGTAGAACTTGCCAAGAATGGTTTTCATGCACGCAAGAGTGCCAAAGGGAAAAAATACGAATATTATATTGACTGTCGTGAAAAACCGGATGTTTTTTCCAGAAGATATTGCTATCATTATCCGGAAAAACTGGACATCGAGGCAATGCGTGATGCAACAAAATATCTGATAGGACCAAAGAATTTTACAAGTTTTACGGATGATAAAGAATGCAAAGATCCAATCCGTAAGATTACAAACATTAAGATAGTAAGCAGCGGAGAAAAAGTGCGGATCACCTATTACGGAACCGGATTTTTATATCATATGGTAAGAATCCTTACAGGAACACTTCTGGAGATTGGTGCAGGAAAGAGGGATGCATCCATGCTGCCAGTCGTAATTGCAGCAGAGGACAGAAGCCTTGCAGGATTTTTAGCTCCGGCAAGAGGATTGTTTTTAAGAAAAGTATATTATTAAACTGCGCCTATATGGGTGAATCCGGGACAAAAAAGTAAGAACGGTCGGGAGGAAGATATGAAGTTTATATCGTGGAATGTCAACGGAATCCGTGCATGTGCACAAAAAGGATTTATGGATATTTTTAATGAAGCGGATGCAGATATTTTCTGTATACAGGAATCAAAGATGCAAGCTGGGCAGCTGGAACTAGATACGCCGGGATATCATCAGTACTGGAATTATGCTGAGAGAAAAGGTTATTCCGGAACGGCAATCTTTACAAAAGAAGAGCCTCTTTCCGTGAGCTATGGATTGGGAATAGAAGAACATGATAAAGAAGGCCGTGTGATTACGTTAGAGTTTGAAGACTTTTATTTTATTACAGTCTATACACCAAATTCACAGAGCGAACTTGCACGACTGGATTACAGAATGCGATGGGAAGATGCGTTTCTTGCATATCTTAAGAAATTAGAAGAAAAGAAACCGGTGATCTTCTGCGGAGATCTTAATGTAGCACATAAAGAGATTGATTTGAAGAATCCGAAAACCAATCGTAAAAATGCGGGATTTACGGATGAGGAGAGAGGAAAATTTACGAATCTGTTAAATGCGGGGTTCATTGATACGTTCCGCTATTTTTATCCGGATGCAGAGGGAATCTATTCTTGGTGGTCATACCGCTTCAGTGCAAGAAAGAAGAATGCAGGCTGGCGTATTGACTATTTCTGTGTATCTGAAAGCCTGAAAGACAGGATAAAAGATGCGAAAATCCTGACTGAGATCATGGGGTCGGACCATTGCCCCGTGGAACTTGATTTTGAATAAAAACATATAAAAAGAAAAACATAAGCGAACCGTGCAATATTTATTGCACGGTTCGCTTATGTTTAAGAAACAGTATTGTATGAATATCGGTTGGTCAAAAAAATTTTATAGAAATCCGCCGTCAACTCCGATGATCTGTCCGGTCATATATTCTGGAGCATGTACAATATTCCATACCATCTGAGCGATTTCTTTCGGAGTACCATATCTGCCGGCCGGAATTTCTTCTTCAAGAGCCTTTCTCTCTTCGCTGGTAAGCTGATCATTCATAGAGGTATCGATTACTCCGCAGGCAATCGCATTAACCTGAACGTTACTCGGTGCGAGTTCTTTGGCGAGCGCTTTGGTAAATCCGTTGATGCCGGACTTGGAAGCAGAGTATGCAACTTCACAGGAAGCACCGGATGTCCCCCACATGGAAGAAATATTGATGATTTTTCCGGAACGTTTGGAAACCATCGGAGGAATCGCCTGTCTGCAACAGTAAAATACGGAAGAAAGATTAGTTTGAATGATCCGGTTCCAGTCCTCATCTGTCATATCAGTCAGAAGATTAATATAGGAAATACCTGCATTGTTGACGAGTACATCAAGATGTGTACATTCCTGATAAATTTTATTGTAAATTGCCCGTACGTGGTCAGGATTTCCTACATTACCCGGTACAAGTGTACATGGAGTATGGTATTTTTCGGTGATATATGCCCGGAGCTTTTTGAGCTCATCTACAGAAGAAGAGCAATTCAAAAATGTATGATATCCGCGGGAAGCGAATAAAAGTGCGATGCTTTTTCCGATGCCTCTGGAAGCACCTGTAATAAAGATTGTTTTTTGTTCCATAATTTATCTCCCCCTGATCAATTTATAGTGCCAGGATATCCAAACCGCCATGCGCTTGAAAGGGACAGCAGGCGGCGGGGTCCAAAGGCAACTTTTCTTTTATTATATACTGAAATTATTGTCATTTAAAGTATCAGGTGATATTATTTATATATTAAAGACATAACTAATCAGGCCGTATCATCGGCTCCAAAGACCATATGCGATAAAAGAGAGGTACCATTATGATTAATAAGGCAATTGAATTTGCCACGAGAGCACATGCGGGACAGTTCAGGAAAGGAACCAGGAGGCCATATATTGTGCATCCGATCGAAGTGGGAGATATTGTCTCAACGATGACGCAGGACGAGGAGATTATCAGTGCAGCAGTTTTACATGATACGATTGAAGATTGTGAAGGTGTATCGAGAGAAATCCTTGCACGGAAATTTTCGGAACGAGTGGCAGGAATTGTAGCACAGGAAAGCGAAGATAAAACCAAGACATGGATGGAACGCAAGTCTGCAACGATCGAACATATACGAAATGCACCGAGAGAAGTACAGATGGTAGGATTGGCGGACAAGTTATCGAATATGCGCGATATTGACAGGGATTATCCGGTATATGGAGAAGAACTATGGAACCGTTTCAGGATGAAGGATAAAAAGATCATAGGCTGGTATTATATAGGAATCAGAGATGCGTTAAAAGATGCATTTGAGGGAGTAGAAGCTTATGAAGAGTACAGCAGGCTTGTTCATAAGAATTTCGAGTGAAGAAAGTTATGCAAAAGAAGTTGAAAATATTCGCTTTTCTTGCATAGCGGAATGTAAAAAAGCAGGGTATTGCGTAGCGCAGTACCCTGAATTATTCAGAGGTGGTAATAGATGTCGGAAGTAAGAAAACATATGATATTCCATGGAAGAGTACAAGGCGTGGGATTTCGTTATACAGCAAAATATCTGGCAAGATCTATGAATCTGACCGGATGGGTGAAGAATGAATATGATGGGACGGTAGTTATGGAAGTACAGGGAAGAGAGACTCTGATCTTTGAACTCATGAAGGGATTGAACCGGAACCAGTTTATCCAGATTGACTGGATTGATACCGAAGAGATGGAGCCGGAACTGGAAAGTAGTTTTGAAGTAAAGTATTAAGAAGAATTTTCTGTGTACACTGTTAAAATAAATATGTTATACTAAAAGTACTTTAAAAGAGGGCGGATAAGGAGAAAACGAATGGAAATAGAAACGGACAACAAAAAAAGTGTAAAAGGAAGAATCGTAACAGCGGCATGGCAGTTGTTTTATGAAAAAGGATATAATGGAACAACGGTAGATGACATTATTGAATTGTCAGGAACATCCAAAGGATCGTTCTATTATTATTTTAATACCAAAGATGAATTGTTGAATACATTGTCGATTATTCTGGATGATAATTACGAAGTGTTAAAGACCAAGATGGATCCGGATATGAACTGTTATGAGAAGCTTCTTTATCTAAACTACGAAGCACATTCGATGATGGAAGAAAAGATCAGCATTGATCTTCTGGCTTCGCTTTATTCAACACAGCTTGTAGCACAGGGGCACAGATCACTTCTGGATCAGAACCGGACATATTATAAACTGATCAGCAGTGTGATCGATGAAGGACAAAAAAGAGGAGAGATATCGGATGAAGTACCGGTGAATGAACTGGTCAGATATTACTCGATGTGTGAACGTGCGCTGGTTTCGGACTGGTGTTTGAACAAAGGAGCATATTCATTGGGAGAATATTCCAAACAATGTATGCCAATCATGTTGGAACATTTTAAAAAATAAGAGATATACAAAGAACTTGCCAGTTGCAGATCGTACAGCTGGCAAGTTTTTTATATACGTATTTTATTAATGCATTTTTAATGCGGTGTTACGGCCGGTTCCGAAATGGTCGTTTTTCAAGATTTCAAACGCTTTCTCATAGTTTCCCTTTCTCATATAAGAAATCATTTTTTTCAGATTGTCATTTGTTCTGGGGATTCTCATCCCGTTTCGGATAGAATACTGGCCAATGCGGATCAGTTCGGAAAGATTATTTTCATAGATCCGGTTGATTCTGTCATTGTCAAAAATACTGATAATCTCCATATGCATGGCAGTATCTGCAATCTCCCATTCATACAGATCGCCTGCAGCGGCGCACATACGCACGACTTTCTCTTCAATACGGTAAGAATACTCTTCGTACCGCCCGGAGGTAAAAATCTGACGGAAAGCGGCCCCCTCTAATAATTCCCGTAACTGATAAATTTCATTGATATCTTTATCTGTAATTTCTTTTACAGTCATAGATTTGTAATAGTCCGAGACAATAAGTCCTTCGACCTGAAGCATCTGGATCGCAGTGCGTACCGGGCTTCGGCTCATTTCGAGCTCTTTGGTGAGCATAGCCTCGGTAAGGACCATGCCCGGAGGATAGGTAAGATTCAGAATATTTTCTTTGATGGTATGATAAGCCTGTGTGGCAAGAGACGGACTTTTTTCTGCCATAGTAAATGCCCCTTTCAAATAGTACTTTCACAATAACGTAGTAAGTTATAGCAGTGCATATCAGCTTTTATATAAAAGTATACATTTTCTGCATTTGTATACAAATTATAACGTGTTTTCAAAGAAAATTCAAGGTTGTGTGTTGACTTTTTGAGAAATGAGTGATATAGTCACAGTAGAAATGATTTGTATACAAATTTAAAAAACGTATACAAAAGCACGGAGCGAACATAACAGATTGTTTATGTGTCACGTGCCGGGAGCAAAAAGAACATAACAGGTTAAAAAGGAAGGTAATAAGGATGAAATTAGGATTTATCGGTACAGGTAACATGGCATCAGCAATTATGGGCGGAATTATCAAGAATAATGTAATTCCTGCAGAAGAAATTATCGGGGCAGATCTTTTTGCACCTGGAAGAGAAAGAGTTCAGAAAGAATACGGAATCAATGTAACAGCAGACAATAAAGAAGTTGCACAGAAAGCAGAGACAATTATTCTGTCTGTAAAACCACAGTTTTATGAGAGCGTAATTGCTGATATCAAAGATGTTGTGACAGACAAACAGATTATCATTACAATTGCACCAGGTAAGACACTTGCATGGCTTGCGGAACAGTTTGGAAAAGATGTAAAGATCGTTCGTACAATGCCTAACACACCGGCTATGGTTGGAGAAGGTATGACAGCAGTTTGCCCGAATGAACATCTTACAGAAGATGAGATCGCATATGTAAAGAGCCTGCTGGAAAGTTTCAGCCGTGCAGAGATCGTTCCTGAGCGTCTGATGGATGTAGTAACAGCAGTAAGTGGAAGTTCACCGGCGTATGTATTCATGCTGATCGAAGCTATGGCAGATGCAGCAGTTTCAGGCGGAATGCCAAGAAAACAGGCTTATCAGTTTGCAGCACAGGCTGTTCTTGGAAGTGCAAAGATGGTTCTGGATACAGGAAAACATCCTGGAGAATTAAAAGATATGGTTTGTTCACCGGCAGGAACAACAATTGAAGCTGTTCGTACATTAGAAGAGCTCGGCTTCAGAAGTTCTATCATCGAAGCTATGAAAGTATGCGAAGAGATGTCAAGAAGCTTATAAGAATAACAAAATATAGAGAAATAATGGGCGGGGATTGCAGATTTTCTGCAATCCCCGCCCATTGCGTACGCTTGAGAAAGTATGTTAGAATTTCTTTCAGATGTCTGAAAAAGTAATACCAGGTGTTAGAAGCAGATGGCTGCATTATTATATAGACAAATAGACAGGACAGGTGAGCAGATATGAAAAAAGAACTGGAATATTTTATGATTGATGGAGAATTCGGAGGAAATCAGGACTGGTTCACGAATATTGTTATGAATGTTGGTGGATGTGGAGCTGCAACGGCATGTGACAGCTGTATTTATCTGGCAAAATATAAGGGAATGAAAAAATTATATCCGTTCGATCTTGAACAGATGGATAAAGAAGCATACAAAAAATTCAGTCAGATTATGAAACCATACATCCGTCCAAGAGTTCAGGGTGTAAAAAAGCCGGAATGGTATATTGAAGGTCTGGCAAAATATATTTCAGATGTGAATGAAAAATATGGAACGGATTATCAGATTGATATGGAAAAATTCGACGGGACAGGTACTGCGGAAGATGCAGAGAAGATCATATGCGAACAGATTGATAAGGGACTTCCGGTACCATATCTGATGTTGAGACATTTGAATGTTGAAAAGTACAAAGATTTCATCTGGCACTGGTTTCTTGTGGTCGGATATGAAAAAAATGAACAGGGTATGTGGATCGATGTGGCTACTTACGGGGAAAAAGTCAGACTGGATCTAATGGAGTTGTGGAAAACGGGCTGTGAAGAAAAAGGTGGAATCGTAATATATGAGTTGAAAAATACGGAGGTGCAGAGCAAAAACGAATAATTAAAATAAAAATGACCATATTTCATATTTTTAACACAAATTCTTGTTAAAATATTTATAACTGTGAAAAAATAATAAGAAAGTGGGATAGAAAAAGTGAAAAAGCGAATCATGACTGCAGGAATGTTGGCTATGATACTTGCGATGGGAATGACAGCGTGTGCAAATGCAGACACGAAAGAGAAGAGCACAACGAAGAAAGAACAGGTTTCAGAGTCTGATGAAAAAAAAGAACAGAAAATGTCAGATAATGAAGCAAATGTAATGAATGAAAAACAGAAAAAAATCTATGAGAAGATCAAAAAAACATACAATGCAGAAGAGCAGCAGAAAATAGCGGACGAACTGGAAAAGAAAAAAGAATCTCAGGAGTATACACTGAGTAATATGCTGATCGAATACAATCCTTTTGGAACCAATACACAGTCATTGTATGTTTATTTTGAGACAGATTCGGCGGTGAAAGTTTCTTATACGATTCATGTAAAGGAGGATGATATTGCCGACTTTAGCAGAAATGTATATCAGGATGAAGAGTATCAGAAAGAGCATGAATTTCAGGTGATCGGTCTGATCCCGGATACGGAGAATACGATTACATTCTATATAACGAATGAAGACGGTTCTACGGATACGAAGGAAATCGTATATGAGATGGGAAGTCTGTATGGAGAAGAGGCAGTACAGCTTGATACGGATGTAAAACAAAGTGCGGACAAGTTAGAAGACGGGCTGTATGTGGTACTTGGAAATGACAGTCCTTCTATGGATTTTATGTATTATTATGACAATAACGGAGTCTTAAGAGGAGAAGTTCCTCTTCTGGGATACCGAAGTCACAGGCTTATCTTTGACGAGAATTCGATGTATTACAGTATTTCCGAAAAGAAGATGGCACAGGTGAACCGTCTTGGGCAGGTAACAAAGGTATATGATCTTGGCAATTACAAATTGCACCATGATTATGTGTTTGATGAAAATGGAAATATGTTGATTCTTGCAACTGATACGACGCAGGACAGCGTGGAAGATATCGTGTTGAAACTGGATGTAAATTCCGGTGAGGTGACAGAGGTACTGGATCTGGGAGATCTGTTTGGCGAATATAAAAAGACCTGTGTGAAAAATTCTTCCGATGAACTGGACTGGATGCATATCAACACGATTCAGTATATAGGAAATGGGTCAGTACTTTTAAGTTCAAGAGAGACGTCAACAATCATCAAAGTAGATAATATCTATGACGGGCCGGTGGTTTCTTATATAATCGGTGAAAAAGATTTCTGGAAAGATACTTCTTATGTAAGTCTTCTGCTGAATAAGAAAGGAGATTTTACAATACAGGGTGGCCAGCATACGATCACATATGAGACAGATGAAAGCCTTGCGGACGGGCAGTATTATCTGTATATGTTTGATAATAATATTGGAATCAGTGAGACAAGACCGGATTATGACTGGTCGTCGATAGGTCTGAAAGTAAGTTCTGCGGTTGACGGAAAGAATTCCAAGTATTACAAATATCTGGTGGATGAAAATGAAGGTACATTTGAACTTGTAGATTCGTTTAAAGTACCTTATTCCGGATATGTCAGCAGTGCGCAGGAAACAGGAGATAATGTACTTGTAGATTCGGGATTAAAGGGGACTTTTACAGAGTATGATGCAGATCATAAAGCAATTGTAACTTATAAGATGGATTATGAGAAATTTATTTATCGTGTATTCAAATACAAGTTTGATGGATTTTATTTTGAAAAAAGTGAATAATCCATAAAAATGATATAGAAGTCTTTACGGATAAGGATTTATCCGCTAAAATGGAAGCGTCGGTTTTGTCGGCGCTTTTGTAATGCTATGCGTTCATAAGGAGCTGCCAGTGGCAGGTCCTGTAGATAACAAAAAGAAAAGAGGAAAATAAAATGACAAATCCAATCGTAACAATTGAGATGGAAAATGGAGATATTATGAAAGCAGAACTGTACCCGGAAGTTGCTCCGAATACAGTTAATAATTTTGTTTCACTGGTGAAGAAAGGTTATTATGACGGACTGATCTTTCACCGTGTCATCAATGGATTTATGATCCAGGGAGGATGCCCGGACGGAACAGGAATGGGAGGCCCGGGATACACAATTAAAGGAGAGTTTGCTCAGAACGGTTTCGCAAATAATCTTGCACATACAGAAGGTGTACTTTCTATGGCAAGAGCTATGCATCCGGATTCAGCAGGTTCACAGTTCTTTATCATGCATAAAGCTGCACCACATCTGGACGGTGCATATGCTGCATTTGGTAAGATCATCGAAGGAATGGATATTGTAAATAAGATTGCTGAGACAGATACAGACTACAGTGACAGACCGCTTGATGAGCAGAAGATGAAAAAAGTAACCGTTGATACAATGGGAACAGAGTATCCGGAACCGGAAAAAGCATAAGAAAAACATAAAAAAAAGAAACGAAACAGCAGAATCATAGCAACTTCCAACACATATGACGCGGAGGAAAATAAAAGATGGAAATGATCCAGACAGAAAAATTAGTATATGAATATGAAAAACGTGATGAAGAAGGCAATGTGATTGGAACATCGCGTGCTATTGATGAAGTGGATATTGAAGCAAAAGAAGGACAGTTTATAGCAGTTCTCGGACACAATGGTTCCGGTAAATCAACGCTTGCGAAGCATTTAAACGCAATTTTAGTTCCGACAGAAGGTTCCGTATGGGTGAATGGAAAGAATACAAGTAATCCAGAAGAACTCTGGGACGTAAGACAGTCGGCAGGAATGGTGTTTCAGAATCCGGATAATCAGATCATCGGTACTGTAGTAGAAGAAGATGTAGGATTTGGTCCGGAAAATCTGGGAGTTCCGACAGATGAGATCTGGCAGCGTGTAGAAGAAAGCCTGAAAGCAGTTGGAATGATCGAGTACAGACATCATTCTCCGAATAAGCTTTCCGGTGGACAGAAGCAGAGGGTTGCAATTGCAGGGGTTGTAGCAATGGAACCCAAATGCATCGTTATGGATGAGCCAACGGCGATGCTTGATCCGGTTGGAAGAAAAGAAGTCTTAAAGACGGTCCACAAACTCAGAAAACAGAAGAATGTTACAGTAATTCTGATCACGCATTATATGGAAGAAGTAGTAGATGCGGATAAGATCTTTGTAATGGATCACGGCAAAGTTGTGATGGAGGGAACTCCGAAAGAGATATTCTCAAGGGTGGATGAGCTTAAGAGCTATCGCCTGGATGTACCACAGGTGACAATCCTGGCAGATGAACTTCGAAAACGTGGACTGGATATTCCAAAAGGAATCTTAAGAAAAGAAGAACTGGTAGAAGCAATTACGCATTTACAACAATAGAACATTTGATGTGAGAAATGGTGAGAAGAAATGACAGACATTGCAATTAAGATAGAACATTTGAATTATGTATACAGTCCAGGGACTGCATACGAAAAACATGCACTCAAAGACATTTGCCTGGAGATTCCACACGGTGAATTTGTGGGAATCATCGGTCATACCGGATCGGGGAAATCGACTCTGATCCAGCATCTGAACGGACTTGTGAAAGCAACGGACGGTGCGCTGTATTATAATGGAGAGAACATTTACCAAAATGGATATGATATGCGTGCACTCCGTAATCAGGTAGGACTGGTGTTCCAGTATCCGGAGTATCAGTTGTTCGAGATTGACGTACTGACAGATGTGTGCTTTGGACCGAAAAACCAGGGGCTGAGCAAAGAAGAGTGTGAAAAGCGTGCGTTGGAAGCACTGAAACTGGTAGGATTGAAAGAAAAATATTATAAATCTTCTCCGTTCGAGCTCTCGGGCGGTCAGAAACGAAGAGTAGCGATCGCAGGAGTTCTGGCAATGCGTCCGAAAGTGCTGGTTCTTGACGAGCCGACGGCGGGACTTGATCCAAAGGGAAGAGATGACATTCTGGATCAGATCGCATACCTGCATAAGCAGAGTGATATGACGGTCATTCTGGTATCACATAGTATGGAAGATATTGCAAGATATGCAGACCGGATCATTGTGATGAACAAAGGGTCTGTAATGTATAATGGTGCGCCGAAAGAGGTATTTGCACATTATCAGGAACTGGAAAAAATCGGACTTGCAGCTCCGCAGGTGACGTATATCATGCATGATCTGAAAGAAAAAGGTTTACCAGTCAAGGTAAATGTAACGACTGTAGAAGAAGCGGCAGATGAGATTATGCAGGCACTGGAGAAGAAGATATGATAAGAGATATTACAATCGGACAATATTATCCGGCAAAGAGTGTATTACACAGATTAGATCCAAGAGTGAAACTGGTGGGGACGCTGTTATATCTGATTTCATTGTTCTTATTCAACAGCATTCCGGGATATGTGATGACAACATTGTTCCTGATCATTATTATTAAAATGTCAAGAGTTCCATTTTCCTTTATTGTAAGGGGATTGAAACCAGTCATCATGCTTCTGATGATTACAGTGTTGTTCAATCTGTTTCTTACAAGAGACGGGGCAGTACTGTTTCACGCGTGGATCTTCACGATTACAGAAGGGGGATTAAGGACTGCGGTATATATGGCAATCCGTCTGATCTACCTGATCATCGGCTCGTCGCTTATGACATTTACAACGACTCCGAACGAGCTGACAGATGGAATCGAAGAGTTACTTGGACCACTGAACAAGATTCATGTTCCGGTACATGAGATTGCGATGATCATGTCGATTGCACTCCGCTTTATTCCAATCCTTCTGGAAGAGACCGATAAGATCATGAAAGCACAGATCGCAAGAGGAGCTGATCTGGAAAGCGGTAATATGATTCAGAAAGCAAAGAGTATGATACCGATTCTGGTTCCGTTGTTCGTATCGGCATTCCGAAGAGCCAATGATCTGGCAATGGCGATGGAAGCGAGATGTTACCGTGGCGGCGAAGGACGCACAAAGATGAAACCGTTAAAATATCATAAAGAAGACAGAATAGCATATATTACTGTAATTGCTTATGTGATTTTGGTGGTGGTGATCGGAAGATGCGTACCGGTGCATATTTGGGTGTTTTAAAATGTATACAGGGACGGAGGAATTAAAAACCTCCGTCCCAAATTTATGTAATCTTGTTACTAAAAATTAATTGTATCAGATTGTGTGGAGGTCATCATGAAAAGAATCAGAATATTCGTAGCATATGATGGAACTAATTACTGCGGCTGGCAGGTCCAGCCAAATGGAGTTACGATTGAAGAAAAACTGAATAAATCATTAATAAGACTTACCGGGGAAGAAATCAGAATTATCGGGGCAAGCAGGACTGATTCAGGGGTACACGCACTGGGAAATGTAGCGGTATTCGATACAGAATCTTCCATTCCGCCTGAGAGATTTGCGTATGCATTGAACCAGAGGCTTCCGGAAGATATTGTAGTAGTAAGGTCCGATGAAGTTCCGGCAGACTGGCATCCGAGATATCAGGAAAATATTTCAAAGACTTATGAATATCATATATACAATGCGGCGGTACCAAATCCGTTAAAGACAAGATATTGTACGTTCGTATCGTTTCCAATGGATGTTGAGGCTATGCGTGCCGGTGCAAAATATTTGGTTGGAGAACATGATTTTGTAAGCTTCTGTAATATCAGAACGAATACGCAGGATACCGTCCGGACGGTGTATGATTTGATAATTGAGAAAAAAGACGATGAAATCGTGCTTCGTATTACAGGAAATGGTTTCCTTTATAATATGGTCCGTATTATTGCGGGAGTCCTGATCCGCGTTGGCAGAGGATTCTATGCTCCGGAAAAGGTAAAGGAAATTCTGGATGCAAAAGTTCATACTTCAGAGGGAGCGACGGCACCACCGAATGGGCTTGTGCTTATGAAGATAGATTATGATTAATCTTCTATACAAGAAAGTTATTGGTAAAAATAGATTATAAATAATCAATGAAAGGTCGGAAATTTGGACAATACACAGAAAATAATCGGAATAACGTACAAAAATAAAAAATAATGCCATCAAAAGTTAAGAATATGTTAAGATATATCTGTCTGACATGAATTTGACAAAGTCGGACGGAAGGAGAGAATTTATGGAAATGTTATTGTACCTTGTTCCGGTATTTGGAATTCTTGGACTTCTTTTTGCAGCTTATCTGGCAGCAAGAGTAGGAAGACAGGACGCCGGAAACGACAGAATGAAAGAAATTGCCGCTGCTATCAGTGACGGTGCGCAGGCATTTCTGACAGCAGAGTATAAGATTCTGATCATCTTCGTTGCTGTATTATTTATACTCATCGGAGTAGGAATCGGGAACTGGATCACTGCTGTATGCTTCGTAGTAGGAGCTCTGTTCTCTACGCTTGCAGGTTACTGTGGAATGAAAGTAGCTACTAAGGCAAATGTAAGAACTGCAAATGCAGCAAAAGAAAAAGGAATGAACAAAGCACTCTCAATTGCATTCTCCGGTGGAGCTGTAATGGGTATGTGTGTAGCTGGTTTTGGTGTGTTTGGTGTCAGCATGATTTACATTCTGACTAAAAACGTTGATATTATTACAGGATTTAGTTTAGGAGCTTCTTCAATCGCTCTGTTTGCCCGTGTTGGTGGTGGTATCTATACAAAAGCTGCTGACGTAGGAGCTGACCTTGTAGGTAAAGTGGAAGCTGGTATTCCGGAAGATGACCCGCGTAACCCGGCCGTTATTGCTGACAATGTAGGAGATAACGTAGGTGACGTTGCAGGTATGGGAGCAGACCTTTTTGAGTCTTATGTAGGAGCACTCGTTTCTGCACTGACACTTGGAATCGTGTATTATAAAGCTGAGGGAGCAATCTTCCCGCTTCTGATCGCAGGACTCGGACTGGTTGCATCTATCCTTGGAACATTCTTTGTAAAAGGTGATGAGAATTCAAATCCACACAAAGCATTAAAGACTGGTTCTTATGTAGCAAGTGCACTGGTACTGATCGTATCTTGTGTACTCAGTAAAGTATTCTTCGGAGACTTTAAGGCAGCAATCGCTATCGTAGCTGGTCTGATCGTAGGACTTCTGATCGGTATCATCACAGAAGTATATACGTCCGGAGATTACAAATCAGTAAAAGAAATCGCAGAACAGTCAGAGACTGGATCTGCAACAACCATCATCAGTGGTCTCGCAGTAGGTATGAAATCTACAGCAATCCCGATCCTTTTGATCTGCGTTGGTATCTTTATTGCTTACCAGACATGCGGACTTTACGGTATCGCGCTTGCCGCTGTAGGAATGCTTTCTACAACAGCCATCACAGTAGCTGTAGATGCTTATGGACCGATCGCTGACAATGCCGGTGGTATTGCAGAGATGTCCGAGCTTGATCCACATGTTCGTCAGATCACTGACAAACTGGATGCCGTTGGTAACACAACAGCAGCTATGGGTAAAGGTTTTGCTATCGGATCTGCAGCCCTGACAGCACTTGCTCTGTTCGTATCTTATGCAGAAGCAGTACATCTTAAGTCAATTGATATCCTTGACTCACGTGTAATCATCGGAATGCTGATCGGTGGAATGCTTCCGTTCTTGTTCTCAGCTATGACAATGTCATCTGTATCAAGAGCAGCATACCAGATGATCGAAGAAGTAAGACGTCAGTTCAAGACAATGCCTGGAATCATGAAGGGTACAGAAAAACCAGATTACAAGTCATGCGTTGCAATCTCAACAACAGCAGCATTAAAAGAAATGCTGGTTCCTGGTGTCATGGCAGTACTTGCACCGCTGGTAGTCGGAATCCTTCTTGGACCTTCTGCGCTTGGCGGACTTCTTGCAGGAGCACTTGTAACAGGTGTTATGATGGCAATCTTCATGTCTAATGCAGGTGGAGCATGGGATAACGCTAAGAAATACATTGAAGATGGAAACCACGGTGGAAAAGGAAGCGAGGCTCATAAAGCAGCTGTAGTTGGAGACACTGTAGGTGATCCGTTCAAAGATACATCAGGACCATCTATCAACATCCTGATCAAACTGATGACAGTTGTATCACTGGTATTTGCACCACTGTTCCTGTCAATCGGCGGATTATTATAAGAACATTTTAGAATAATCATAAAAAGCAGACGATATCTGTACCATCCGGTACAGATATCGTTTTTTTACTCTACTATGTGTACAAGAAGAAATTGTCTGCAATCAAAATATCTATAATGAGCAGCAGAGTTTGCGGGTGATTTATAAAAAGTTGAGAAAAATATTAGAATTGGGGGACTGGCAACCACCCGCTGTTTGTGATAATATATGTGTCGGGACTTTTATTAATTTTGAAAATAGATAGAAAAGAGGCAATAAACATGACAAAAGTAGATATTATTTCAGGATTTCTCGGAGCAGGAAAAACTACATTTATCAAAAAGCTGCTCAGTGATGTATGGGCAGGAGAGAAACTTGTGCTGATCGAGAATGAATTTGGCGAGATCGGTATCGATGGCGGATTCTTAAAAGATGCAGGAATCGAGATTACAGAGATGAACTCAGGATGCATCTGCTGTACACTGGTTGGTGACTTCAGCAAAGCTCTGGTAAAAGTATTAGATGAGTATCATCCGGACCGTGTAATCATTGAGCCATCAGGAGTTGGAAAATTATCTGACGTAGCAAGAGCAATTGAAGCTGTAGAAAAAGATGCGGACATTGAAATTGACGGAAGAATCACAGTTGTAGATGGTAAAAAGGCAAAAATGTACATGAAGAACTTTGGAGAATTCTTCAAAGATCAGGTAGAGCATGCGTCAACAATCGTAGTAAGCCGTACACAGATGATGACAGATGAAAAAGTAGAAGAATGCGTACACACACTTCGTGAAGAAAATGCAGAAGCAACGATCATCTCTACACCATGGGATGAGCTTGGCAAAGAAGCAATCAGTCATGCACTGACAAAGGGTGCTGAGATTGAGAGCCTGTTTGAAGATCATGAAGATCACGATCATGATCACGACCATTGTGACCACGATCACCATGACCATCACGATCACGACCATTGTGACCATGATCACCATGACCACGATCATGATCACTGCGATCACGATCATCATGACCACGATCATCATGACCATGATCACGATTGCTGCTGTGGACACGATCATCACCATCATCATCATGCAGATGATGTGTTTACAAGCTGGGGCAAAGAGACTGTTCATAAATATACCGAAGAAGAACTGGATTATCTGCTGAAGGCACTGTCAGAGACAACATCTTACGGAACAATTCTTCGTTCCAAAGGTATTATCCAGATGACAGACGGATCATGGAAACAGTTCGACTTAGTACCGGAAGAGTACGAAGTAAGAGAAGGACAGCCGGACTACACAGGACGTATCTGTGTAATCGGAACAGACCTGAAAGAGGACGACCTTCTGAAATTATTCCACGTATAGGATACTAATAATTGGCTTCATATTATTATGGAGCCAAAAATCACAATATAACCATAAAAGAAAGAGGTGCGAGTATGGCAACACCTATGTTTATCGTTACGGGATTCTTAGACAGTGGTAAGACAACCATGATCAAGGATACCCTGATGGAACAGGAATGGATTGAACCGGGACTTACACTGTTACTTCTCTGTGAAGAAGGAGAAGAAGAGTATCCGGAAGAATATTTAAAAGAAAAAAATATGGCAGTTCTGAAAATCGAAGAATTTGACCAGTTGAACACTGTATTTTTCAAAAACTGTGAAAGAAACTATCATCCGGCACAGATTATCATCGAGTACAATGGAATGTGGAAGCTGGAGGATCTGCTTTCAATCAGATACCCGAGAAGTTTCGAACTTCAGGGAGTATACTCTACCGTAAATGGTACAACACTGGATATGTATCTGATGAATATGAGAAATATGCTGATGGAACAGCTCACAGAGTCTGAGCTGATCGTTGTTAACAGATGTGCAGATGGTGTTAACAGATCCGGATTCAGACGTGCACTGAAGGTACAGAATCCGATGGCACAGCTGATCTTTGAAGATATGCAAGGCAAGATCATCGAGCCATCCGAAGAAGATCTCCCATATGATGTAAAAGGAGACAAGATCGTACTGGATGATGTTGATTTTGGTGTGTGGTATGTGGATGCATATGATCATCCGGAATTATATCTGCATAAAGAAATCGACTTCAAAGGACAGATCTTCCGCCCGAAGGGAATGCCGGACAATATGTTCGTTCCGGTCAGAGAGATCATGACATGCTGCGCGGAAGATGTACGTTATTACGGATATCCATGCAAAGCAGAAAAGAAGATCGATGTAAAAGCAAAATCCTGGATGCAGATCCGTGCAAGGTTCGAGTACGAGGCAGTAAGTTCCTTTGGAAACAAACAGCCGGTACTGTATCTGATCGATATGGAACCAGCCGCAGAGCCGGAAGATAAGGTTGTGTATTTAGGGTAATTGGGATTTAATTCAGAAAGGCACGACGACCCGGACCTGCATAAAAAGTAGGAAGCCGTTCCTGTTCAGGTTCCGTCGGCGGGAAATACTAAAGCGTCAAAATTATGCTAAAAACGGGCTTCCGAAATTTGCAACTCGCCATTCGGCTCAAACAGGCAAATTTCGAAAACCCAACGCATAATTTTGACGCTTAACTATTTCCAACACCTTCTTCACATTCACTGGAACAGCTTCCTACTTTTTATTCCGTGGGTATCAAATGCCTTACGAATGAAATGGCAAATGCGTAACCGCAGTGGCTTACGCTGGGTTACACTTCCGGGCATTTCATTTATTAATATCCGCTGCCAGTCACGACTTGAAGGAAACAATAGATAAGGATTATTGTGAATGTGGAATGCCGTTAGAAACAGTTAGAGAGTCAGAAGCACCGTTAAAGGAACGAAGCGAACGTGTTTGAGGCGAACGCCGAGTTTGAGCGTAGTTCCTTTGCTTTTAGGTGATTCTGACTCTCTTAGTGTTTCTTATGGTATGGAACCTGAACAAGAAGCCTTATCTATTGTTTCCTTCAAGGACTGAGAGGCCGCTTCCCAGTTAATAAATTAAATCCCAATTTTAGCAAGCGCTGCCTCATCCCCAACCAACGTCACATCATTATGCAGCTGGAGAATAGAAGCCGGCACTTCCGGTGTGACCGGGCCGAAGAAAGCACGCTCTACGATATCTGCCTTGTTTTCTCCATTCACTACTATCAGTATCTTCTTTGCCTGCATGATCGTCTTGATTCCCATCGTATATGCCTGTTTTGGCACATCGTCGGCAGACGCGAAGAATCTCTTATTTGCCTCAATCGTACTCTCTGTCAGATCTACACAATGTGTTTCCTTTTCAAATGCTTCTCCCGGCTCATTGAAACCGATATGTCCATTATGTCCGAGTCCGAGCAGCTGAAGATCCACACCGCCCAATGAACGGATCAGTTCTTCATATCTTCCACATTCTTTCTCCGCATCCGGCTCCATTCCGTTCGGAACATTGGTCCTTTCCGGATCAATATTCACACGGTCAAACAGATGTTGATGCATAAAGTAATAATAGCTCTGATCATTCGTACGTGGCAATCCCTTGTATTCATCCAAATTTACTGTCGTAACCTCCGAGAAATCCAGATCTCCCTTGTTATACCATTCAACCAGCTGATCATAAGTTCCGATTGGCGTAGATCCTGTTGCCAGTCCCAGTACACAGTTTGGTTTCATGATCACCTGTGCAGAGATGATATTCGCTGCTTTCCTACTCATATCCTTGTAATCTTTTGCTTTGTAAATTTTCATCGTTTTTACCTCCCAATTTACATTTTTAACATAATAAAATAATTTATCTTAAATTCCTATCTGTTTTCTATGTATCTATATTGTATAATTCCAATTTCTTTTTCTAGCCATTAAGAGTTTGCTTCTTCAGGCATATCCCTTTGAGATAAAATTCTTTTCCTTTTTGCGAATCCAATGTATCCATATACCGTTAAAATAAGATATCTATTTCTCATAACACATATCTTATTTCAATATGTTCAATATGTTTTCCCTAATCCTTTATCCTTCTTTGCTTTCTCAATCTAACAAATATAAGTTCGAAAAGCAAGATTGTATAAATGGAAAAAGACGAACGTACAAAAAAATAAACCAATCGTGACATCTGTGGATTTGTGTTATTATACGTAATTATCCAATCTACACAGGAAAAAGCTATGGGTTCCCATAGCTTTTTCCTATTTAAGCTTTCTTTTATGTTTTCTACACTTTATTATTACATATCAATTAATTGCCATTGACTTGTCCACCACGTATCCGGGCACTCTCCATACTGAAGAACTGATTTCATATCTTCTGTATGTATAGATTTATCTATTTGCCATCTGTTAGTAAATTTCAAATAGTTATCAACTTGTTTAACCGACCACTGCGCACTCCAATAAGTGCTCGGTACCTTCCCATGTTCTACATATCCCGATAGATTTTCAATATGCATATATTCATCTGTAGCAATATTTTTTAACCTCACATATCCATCTACGTTTTCAACTTTCCATTTGGCATAGTCTTCATTTTCTGGTATATCTCCATACTGTACATTTGCTTTTTCTGGATCAATATATGCATACTTTCCTGTCTGATGGTTTCTCAATAAATATTCTTCCGTCTCATTCTTGTCGTATCCTTTATCTGACTTCCAAACTCTATAATAATCCACGTACCATTCCTTTGGCCAAACATCATTATGCTCTCCAGATCCAGCATCTGTGTAAATATTTAAAATAGTGCCCATTTCATAATCAGGAGATCCATAAATAACTCGAACCAATTGATTATCATAATAGAATTTTAAACTATTTGGTGTCCAATCCATTGCATAAATATGAAACTCCTCTGTTGGATTTCCCTGTGGAACTGCATCTTGATTAATCCACCAACTTGTTTGAAAATTCGGATCATTCCAGCCATATGCAGCTGTTCTCCAAGCATTTGGTGTACTAAAAAATGTTTCCAAAATATCTATTTCACCAGTTTGTTTTGAATTAAACCAGTCATTTGTATCTTGTTGCATTCCAACCATCCACCATGCTTGGTGTCCACCTCCTCCACAATTTGCTAATTTCGCCCGTATTTCGAAATATCCATACTTGGTTTTATATCCATACCAAGTATTTCTATCCTGATTATCCATTGTTCCACTAAAATTATGTATCCAACTTTTATCGAAAGACATAATCGCAGATGATTTTACAGTTCCATCATGTTCTGGACTCCACGCTTGCTGATCTTTAGTAATATATTCTACTAAACATCCATTTTCAAACCGATAATTTGCTTTTGCATTTTCTGGATTCTTACTCCAATGCGGCAGATAATAATCTGTCCATTTGGATTTATCCAATGAATCACCATTAAATTCATCAGCATAATCTAAAGTATATCCTGGTTTATCAACCGGATTTGCCGGCATATCTGCTGCCTGAACTTTCATTGAAAGCATCATTCCAATAAATGTCATCATTCCAACTAAAAATAATTTTCCTATCTTCTTCAATATTTTCCTCCTATTCCTGTTCATGTAGAAAACATAAAAATCTATCCACTCCACCTCCTATCTTTTGTACTCCACTCGGTCTTTCGCCTGTAACTTCAGATACATCATAAAAATCGCCATTTTGACTCTTTTCCGTTTTCATAAAACTGTCGCTTCCAAATATATCTTTCTCGATTCCTACATACTCATCTCCCCAGTATGTACACTCCTCCGGCTTTATGTTATTTTCAGTACATATTTTTTCTAAAATCACATTAACATTATCGCTTTTACTCGTAACTCCCACTTCAAGATATTTTGCATCACAGGTTGGTGCAACATCTATTCCGTATTTTTTCCCTGTTTGTTTAGCAAGATGAATCAATCCACTAAGTCCATCTTCCATTCCATGTTCTTTCAAAGTCTCTCTCAAACATCCAAGTTCATCTTCTTGCATAAACAAATTATCGCCTCTCTGATTTTCTACCATAAGATCAATTTTACAATAATTCGGTCTGCTAAATACTATGTCCGTATCAAAATCATATTTCTCTTTTAATGTTTGATGAATTTCAAAACAAATCTGATGGATTTTTAAAATCTCACCCTTGTCCGGAACCATATTTTTAAATATATATGGTATTCCATCCTTAAAGGAATAATTGTACGCACCTCGCCCCAATCCAAGATAAAGATTTTTCAACTCTTCCTCTGCAAAATAACTTTCAATTTTTCCGCCTGCGATATTTTCAATAGTTGTCCCGCTAACAATGATTAATTTTATCCCTTTTTGTAACAGAGGGCGCATCGCTGCAACTGCCTGATCTACAGGTGCTCTTCTCGACATTACAGCCGTTCCATCCCAATCAAAAAATATAGCTTTATATTTTTTCAACATACTGATCTCCTTCGCCTTTTAATGTTATATTTTTTTCGCCAATCCAAAAATTGATTCTATCTCCTTCTATAATCTTAAACCTTGCTTCCTGCTTTGATACAGTCACTTCCAGTAACGTTCCTTTTCGTTTGATCCTGAATCTATATTCTTCCCATTCTTTCGGAATTACAGGTTTAAAACGCAATTTTGAATCCTGACATCGGACTCCTGCAAAACCATTCACAATTGCCTGCCATGTACCTGCCATATTTGCTGCATGGATTCCTGCATAAAAATTATTATGATAGTCATCCAAATCCATTCTTGCCGATTGGGAAAAATATTTATAAGCTTCATCCAAATATCCGATATCACAAGCAACTATTCCAAATATGCATGTTGATAATGAAGAATGATGTAACGTCACTTCTTGATAAAAATCATAATTTCTTCTTATTTCTTCTTCCGTAAATAAATTGCTATGTAAATACATTCCCAATATCGCATCTGCCTGTTTTGACATTCTATGGCGCATTATAAATAATGGATGATAATTTTCATAAAGCCATGCACGTTTTTCCGGCGGTATCTTAGATTCATCCCATGGTTTTCTCATCATAAATCCATCATCCATTGGATATATTTGACGTTTTTCATCATACGGAAAATACATCTTCTCAATAATCTGATTCCACATTTCTATCTCTTCTATAGAAAAATCTATTTTTTCTTCCAAACGAGATAATACTTCCGGTGCATTTTCATTCAAATAGCTCACTGCTCCTACAGCATCTCTCAAATTTTCACGCGCCATGAGATTTGTGTAAAAGTTATTGTCCACCAACACATTATACTCATCTGGTCCTGTTACATCACAAATACAGTATCTTCCATCTTTACATTCTGCAAAGCTTCCAACATCAGCCCACACTCTTGCTGTTTCTATTAAAATTTCTGCTCCTTTTTCTTTGAGATACTCCACATCTCCACTAACCTGTAAGTAGAGCGATAATGCATACGCTATATCTGCATTGATATGATACTGTGCTGTTCCCAACGGATAATATGTCGAAGCTTCTGCCCCATTAATGGTACGCCATGGATATAGTGCACCTTTCATATGTCCTAATATTCTTGCTCTTTCTCGCGCCTGATCTAGTGTTCCATATCTGTAATCAAGCAATTTCTTTGCAACTTCCGGTTCTGTGTATATCAAAACCGGCAGTACATACATCTCTGTATCCCAGAAATAATGTCCTTCATATCCTTCACCAGAGAGTCCTTTTGCTCCCATTCCTGTATGTCCGTCTCTCCCTGCTGCTTGAATAATATGGTACAAATTAAAGTGAATTCCTTGTTGTACAGCTTCATTTCCCTTGATTTCTACATCCGCTATTTTCCAAAAGCTTTCCATATATTCTTTCTGATATTTTTCCAGATAAAGACCGCCATCCGTTTCTGCCGCTTCTAATTCTTTATTCACAAATGTTTCCAACTCATTTTTTCCCATATCAAGCGCAGTTGAATAACAAATAAATTTATCTAATTTTACAGTTGTTCCCTGTTCACATTCCACAGATACCGAAATTTCTGCCATCATCTCTTTTATGTCTTTTTGCCAGGACAACTCTTTTATTAAATCATTGTTTTTCCATAACACATGAGAACTTCCACATGCCATTGTCAATTGACTTCCCTTTGTTGTGCCTTCATAATACATTTTATTATTTTTTGCCCACATTTTGTCTGGATCCAGCCTACGTCCAAAAGGACCATAATCAACAATCGGATTGGTTTTCCTTGTGTGATTTTCTACATCTGTCTGCATTTTTGAGACAAATTGAATTTCTCCCGAATAGTTTAATGGTGTTACCCTATATGAAATTAACATTATATTTTTTCTGGCAAATGAAACCAATCGCAAAATCTGAATTCTTGTTTTTTTCCCTTTCGGAGATGTCCAAATAAGTTTTCTTTCCAGAATCCCTTCTTTCATGTGAAGCACTCGTTCATACTCTTCCACTGTACCGTCCATCATGTCAAATTTTTCGTCAGCAAGTATTACGTGTGTTTCTTTCAAATTCGGCAAATTTAAAAGAGACTGACTTAAAAGTGGAGAACCAAAATTAGCTTCTCCATAACGTATTTTTTCGCTTTCATAGAATCCATTCACAAAATTGCCTTCTAATCCGGTATCTATGTCAAAATCATAGGCTTCCTCAAAAGTTCCTCTTGTTCCAATATAACCATTAGACAAGGCAAATGTTGTTTCGTTCCGATAATTATTCTTTATATCAAATTCCGTTTCTGTAATATCCCATACCTGAATCGGATAAATTGGTCGTTTATCTGTATCCATTTATTTCTCCTTATATTGAACTCTTCTTAACGCACCTTCCAGAAAATTTCTTCATCTTTAATAAAAGCCATTAAAAATTCATATGCATCTGGTTCTAAAGCCGTTTCATGTTTCAAGAGTGCCTGATATTTTAAATTATTAATCCCTCTGGCTTTTTTCATCTCTTCTGGTAATTCCAGTATCATTCGTTCTTCCCATTTATAATTGCTGTTTTCTTCCAACCCCTGCGGACAACTAAATACCGCTGTATCTCTTTCAGGCCAGTTATCATCCCCCGCACAGGAATGAATCAATCCACAAAATACCTTCGGTTCGTATCCGTTCTTTTTATTTAATATATCCAGAACTTCGCATACAAAGTAATACAATCCTGAATGATCTCCATGCATATCATATTCGGATGTTGTAAAAATAACATCCGGTTTCTTTTCCTCCAACAACATTTCTAAATCTTTTTCAAATGTTATGCGATTATAGTCTCCATGTTTTCCATATTTTTTCATATGAAATTCGATTTTATCCTCTAACCCGTACGTTTCTCGTGCACAAGATGAAGGATAAATTTTCTGTTCATTTTTTTCATTATACAGATGTGTCAAAAAGCTTTCCCTTTCCGGCATTCCAGTATCTGCATACCCCATAATTTCAAATGATTCTTTATTGCTTCCAAGTGTTTCCAATCCCGCCAGACTTTCTTTCAGCCTTGCATAACCTTTAGAGTAATCTATACAGCCATAATCACCATTTGTTACCATCACAACCGTATATGGAACATTGTTCTGTTCACATACTCTGATTACTCCTGCCGACATCAAGATTTCATCGTCCTGATGCGGCACAATAACCATTACATTATTACACTCTTTTTTGATATCCAGATTCATTGTCTTCATTCTCATATTTAATCTTTTCTTTACCCCTTTACTGCGCCTGCTGCTACACCGGCAATAATATATTTCTGCATAAACACATAGAAAATCATAAGTGGTGCAACTCCCAGCATCAACATTGGGAATAATGCTGTCCAATCTGTGGCAAACTGTCCTATATTTCTTGTTACCTCTTGAAGAATGACATCATTTTCTCTGCTCTGCAAAAACAAAAGTGGTGTCATAAATTCGTTCCATACATTTAATGTCACGATAATTACAACGGTAGAAATAACCGGTTTTAATAAAGGCAGTACTATCAAGAAAAATCTTTTAAAAACAGAACACCCATCAATTGCTGCAGCTTCTTCCAATTCTTTTGGAATTGTCGATTCAATAAATTCTTTAAACAAAAATACAGCTTGCGGCGTATTAATGGCTACATCTACCAGAATAACAGACCACAAAGTATTCATTAGACCGAAGCCTTTTACAATTTTATACAAACTAACAATGTTCATCTGAAACGGAACAATCAGTCCTGCAAGGAACAGAAGAAAAACTCTGGTTCCCATTTTGGACTTTGTTCTTGCCAATGCATATCCTGCCATAGATCCAAATATAACAATCAAAAGAACTGCTGTTGCCGTAATAAATAATGTATTTCCAAACGCTCTTGGGAACTCCATATTAACCCATGCATTCACATAGTTATCCAACCTAAGTACTTTAGGCAAGCCAAGCGGATTTGCTGTTGCCTCCTGTGAACTTTTTAAAGTTGTAACAATCAGATAATAAATTGGTATAAACCAGATTACTGCGATCAGGATCATAAAAATTTCAGTAATCGCAAGATTTCTTTTTTCTTTTCTCATTGTATTGCCTCACTCCATTTTCCCATTAATTTTGTTACTATTGCACTGATTGCAAGAACGATAATAAAGAAGCATACACCAAAAGCTGAACCTGTACTGTAAAATCCTTCTGATATTCCTTTTTTCATCATAACTGTCATAACTGTCTGTGTTGCATCTCCAGGTCCACCTGATGTCATAGAATAAATAATATCAAATACTTTCATTCCACCAATCAATCCTGTAACAATTACAATTTTTACCGATGGACACATCAATGGTAATGTTACATACATAAATTTTTTCAGTCCATTGGCTCCATCAATTTCTGCCGCCTCATAAAGATCTGGTGAAATACTCTGTAAGTTTGCAAGGAAAATAACCATTGCCCATCCTGTCCATTGCCAAATCTGTGTTAAAATTACAGAATATAATGCATTTTTCGATGTAAAGAAATTCAATGTTCCCAGACCCAGCTGATGTAAAATATTATTAATTAATCCAAAATCCGAAGACGACATAATAAAATTCCATAAGTACCCTATAATCAGGGAACTAAATACTGCCGGGAAGAAAAATACCGCTCTTAACAAATTTCTGCTTTTTAATTTCTGATTTAATACAAAGGCAAGCGGCAATCCGAGTAGTGTTTGAAAGCCCGTTAATAAAATTGCATAGATAACGGAATTCTTAATAGCCGCCAACATTACCGGCGTTTGCAATACTTTTATATAATTCTTTAATCCCACAAAATGAAGATTTATGGGATTCATGTCTGTGTAGTCTGTAAAACTATAATAAATCGTATACAAAAACGGGGTAATGCTAAATAACAAATATATAATCAGTGCCGGTAAAATGAAAATAACAAAATATTTTCCAAGCTCACCAGCCCGTAATTTTCTCTTTTTTACCATTTTTATTCTCCTAAAAAGTCAAAAGGTGCCTTGCGCCACTTTGGACGCGAGAGGCACCTTATTCATTCTTCCTACTGTATCTTATTTTTCAAGTAATTCTTTTACTGCAGAATCAACATTCTTTAATGTTGTATCCAGATCCTGCTCTCCGAGAAGATATGACTGCATTTCTGTTCCATATGTTTCGTGTGCACTTGCTGCATCTCCCCATTCATTCCATGGACAATATACATTACCTGCTTCCAACGCTTTTGATGCACTTGCATATTCTTCCGGTAATTCAAATTTAGCTCCTTCAAGATAAGAAGAACCACCCTGATTATCTTCCCAGAACGCCTTCTGACCTTCCTCTGTTGAAAGTGCTTTTAATACTTTCATTGCTGCATCTTTATTTTTTGATGATTTGTTTACTGCAAAACCACATCCCGGTCCTCCAATCAGCCAACCATCACTTGCTTTCGTTCCATAGAATGGCATCATATCAACCTTAAGATCCGGATTTTTGTCTTTAATAGTATCCAAATCCCATGGACCAGAACAGAACATTGCAGCTTTTCCAGTTGCAAATTCCTCAAGAGCCTGATCATGGTCAATACCTACCATATCCTTCGTGTATACTCCATCCGTAATCATCTCTGACCATTTTTCAAGATACTTATTCCAGTTGCCTTCTAAAGTGGTTTTTCCATTTCTGTATTTTTCTCCGAAATCTTTTCCTTCATCTGTTGAAAGATATTCTGCTGTTACAAAAGCCATCGAATTCTTTAACATCGGTTCCCATGATTTCAATCCTGCTGCTAACGGTTTAATTCCAAGATCTTCAAATTTTTTGCATACGTCCAAATATTCATCAAAGGTTGTTGGCAATTCGATATTGTTCTGCTCGAATAATTCTTTATTAAAATATGTTCCTTCAAACCAGCTGATTCCAGGTAATGCATATACATCTCCATCATAACTATATACATTTGTTCCTGCATCAGAATATTTCTTTCCAAGATCATTTACTTTTTCCAAATAACCTAATTTTGCATGTTTCAATGCAGCTGCAGGTGATTCACAAATAATGTCCGGTCCTTCTTCCGCTGAAAGTTGTGTATCAACAACCGTATCATAATTTGAATTGTCAATAAACTGGAACTCAATTTTCACATCCGGCACTTCCTTTTCCAGATAATCCAGAAGTGTTTTCACCGTATCTTCATTGTTCCAATATGTCATTCGGATTTTGGTTTTACCATCACTTGTTTTTTCCGAACTACTATCAGAACTTTTGCCACACCCCATTGCTAATCCTGTTACCATTGTGGCACATAACAGAACGCTTACAATTTTTTTCTTCATATCTTTTGTCCTCCTCTATTTGCTTTTATTATAGTTTTTAACCATATATATTAAAATTGTACATTTTTTTGATTTATAACATTTTTTCATGAAATGTTTTTATGAAAAAAGCGGGAAGCCATTATCCGACTTCCCACTTTTTATTTATTCTCTATCTCTTTTCTGATTTTAATGGAGAAACAAACCATCCCCTCATCCGTAGTTGAACTGTACAAGCCACACTCTTCATCATAATACATTCGAATTCTTTCACGGATATTATAAATCCCATATCCCTTTCCCGGAGTATTTAAAATTCTTTCCAATTCTTCACCAACTACCTTTGGTCCATTATTATATACATGAAATTCGAGAAATTCTTCACCGTATATATACTCTATCTTTATTTTTCCTCTTTCGGATTCACACAAATCTGCTCCATGACATATTGCATTCTCAACAATTGGCTGTAATAAAAAGTTCGGCATCTGACACTCTCCCCCAGCTTCATCCAGCTGATACTCTACATCAAAATTGTTTTCATGTGATTTTAGTTGAATTTGCAAGTATGCTTTAATATTTTCCAATTCATTTTGTACAATCGTAATCTGTCTTCCGCCATTCAATGCTGTCCGATAGAATGTTACAAGAAGACCTGTAATTTCTGCGATATCATCCTGATCTGATCTTATTGCCTTCCATTTAATGCTAGATAAACAATTATACAGAAAATGAGGATTCATCATCGCCTGCAATGCTTTCAATTCTTCTTTTCGCTTTTCCAATCCTAACTGGTACATATCCTGCATCATTTGATTTATTTTCATACACATTTCGCGAAAGCTTTCTGCCACAACTCCTATTTCGTCAGAATACCCCTGCTCTATCTTTAGCTCAAAATTCCCCCTGCTAATCTCTTCCGCTCCATGTTTTAGTTGAAGAATTCTTGTACTTAAAATTTTAGAAATCACACTCATCATAATCAACGCAACCGCAAGGCACAATCCCATTACCAGTACTGTCGTTGCCATAATTTCTCGAATTTGCTCCGAAATTTCCGATTTATCAATATAATAATATAATTTCCAGCCATTATCCATTTCCTCAGATGTGGCTAATATATATTTTTTAGTTTCGTAAATCCTTTCTTCCCGATTTTCTTCAATATGTTGATAAATATTTTTATTTATTTCTCTATCTTTAATTGTTCTTTCCGTAATCTTCTTTCCATTTGCATCCACTAAAAGTATTCCATTATTCAAATAGCTTGATTGAAAAAGTCCATCTAAAAATTCATCTGCAAACACTTCTAATCGCATATATCCAATTGCCGTTGACGAAGTCGCCGAATCCAAAATCATTCGTGTCGCATAAATCCGGTCATCTTTAACACTCCACTCTGTTTTAAAGTTATTCTGGTTTTTTCCGAACCAACTTCTCTTTTCTTTCCCTTCTAATGGTTTCAAAAAACTTCCCAATGACTGTTTCACATATGGAGAATAGATTTCAATTCCCTTTATCTTATCATCACTGGCTATAAAATACCAAAATGTGGGCTCTACAGAATCGTTCATTTCTTTTACTAACGCATTTCTGTTTTTCAATCCATTTTCCAGACTTCCTCTTAACTTTGCATTATATGATAAATATTTAATATTGTCAGTTTCTCGTTGAATATCATTTTGCAAACTGTAAGAAATTGCATCGACATTGCTTTCCATTGTATGCTTCGTCTGTCTTATCAGATTTTTTTTAGATACATAATAAGAATACATGCCAAGTACTAAAATTGGCAATATAACCAATATCAGATAACTGATAATTAATTTTTTTCTGATAGATGCCTTTCCGTAATACCAATCCCATATTTTTTTCATATTTTTTCTCTCAATTGCTTAGGTGTAATTCCATAATAATTTTTAAACAGTTTATTAAAATAAGATTGATTTTCATAACCACACGCTTTAGCAATTTGAACAATTTTTAATGTTCCTTCTTCAAGCATAACTTTAGCTTTCATCATCTTCACGTCCGTTATATATTTTACCAATGTCTGTCCGGTTTCCTTTTTGAATATATAACTAACGTATGCCGGTGTTAAATTAACATTTTCAGCTACATAATTCAAACTTATATCTTTCGCATAATCTTTTTCTATCAGATTTTTAATTTTATGAATAATCCTTGAGTCATCTTGCTTTTCTACCGCTAACGAATCCAGCATCTTATCTATAGATTCTCCATAAATCTCCAACATTGTCTTTGCATTTTTTGCACGAAACATTCTTTCTGATGAAGCCAGTACCTCTTCCATTTTTATTTTCGGAGATTTATCATACAATGATTTTATGATAGAATACAATATATTTTGCAAATATAATTTACTGACTTTATCTAATGACAAAATCGTTTTCTTCAATAATTCATTTTGTTTTTTTATCAATTCCAAATCCATGGAGGCAAAAGCTTGTTCCAATTTTTTACCGGCACTTTCTACGTCCGAAGCATAATATTCCGTCTCACTATAATATGATTTCACCCTGATTATCTGATTGTCATAACCAAATATCTCACTTTGTATTTTATGGATTTTAACCAGTTGTTCCTCTAATTTTGCATCATTATCTATCAAATCACTAATAATCATTACTGCTTCACTATGAGTTTCCTTATGTAAATCCATCAATAGTTTTTCTGCCTGCTCTTCCAACTGGTTTCCAGTAAGATACTTTTTTTCTTGAACCAACAGATATGCTTCATTCGGATACATATTAAAATATAATACATTTTTCCCCATATACATTTTCAAAAAATGAGTAAATAACTCTTCGTGTTCTTCAAAAAAATTCTCTGCAAATTCAACATCTAACAACTTACATCCTATATTACTTTGTTCAAAAAGTATCTGATTTACTTTTTCTCTGTCATCAGCAGCAATATGCGCTCTATTAAATATCTTATAAAATAGATTTTTACGATTTTGAATTTCCGCATTTTGTTTTAGCTCATCTTTTTTATTATCATCATTAATTGCTTGTATGACGGAAACCATTAACTTTTGAAATTCTTCAATCTCTATAGGTTTCAACAAATAACTTACGGCATTTGCTTCCAATGCCTGTTTTGCATAATCAAATTCCCCATAGGCGCTATAAATAATAATTTTAATCTCCGGCCATCGTTTATACACTTCTTTCGCCAATTCTAGGCCATTCATAACAGGCATTTTTACATCAGTAAACAAAATATCTATTTTGTACTTTTCAATACATTGCAATGCCTCTTTTCCATTTGCTGCTTGCACGATTTCTAATGGATACTTATATTTCTTTATAAGCCAGGAAATTCCTTCTCTTTCTTCCCGTTCATCATCTACCAGTAAAATTTTCATCTCTTCATTCCTTTATGCTAGTGTATTCCCATATATTCTTGTGCATTTTGCACATATTTTATATAGTATACTCGCTATTTTATGAAATATCAAGCACCCATACATAAAAAAAACCGCCAGTGCAATGCACTGACGGTTTTCAACATTCAATATTAGTCCTGTACGTATGGCATAAGAGCGATGTGACGTGCTCTCTTGATTGCTACTGTAAGAGCTCTCTGGTGCTTAGCGCAGTTTCCAGTAATTCTTCTAGGAAGAATTTTTCCTCTTTCAGAGATGTACTTTC
>ERZ825896.541-NODE-541-length-48722-cov-3.685310_pt1 | contig 48722 bp, 29 predicted proteins | sample MGYA00519858_ERZ825896 | MGnify/ENA primary metagenome ERZ825896 (study PRJEB31778, sample SAMEA3449214) | human gut metagenome | biome: human gut; feature: human-associated habitat; material: faeces | place: United Kingdom | collected 2010/2012 ... | reverse complement strand
ACTTTGACTTTTAATCCCGATATGGGACCACCTTCCCAAATCAAATGCAACTGATTCAAGAACAGCTGCTCACTCGGTCGTAGGGAAAAGAGTAAGTGATAGTCATCCATCGCCTTGAGCGGAGCCTGGTCTGGGATCGAGCCCTAGCATCTCTCAGCTCAGATTCGGCATATCCGGTCTTAGCAGCAAATCCTTCCTCCGAAGATGGACAGCATCCGCTCTTTGACACATCGTATCCCGTAATGGGCATGGTATCCCCATAGTCAAAGCAGAGAGAAAGAGAAGAGTTAGAACAAGAAGGATTAGTTAGCACTACCCCAGATCCATATGCATAGTCAAATAAAGAGGGTAGACAGAGGTGCAACCTTATTGGCTTAAGCATCCGATTTTGCCCATGAGGAGGAAGAATACCGGGTTATCGAATCCCCTGCATGTGAGGGTAGGCTTGATGCCAAAAAGAATCCCGAGGACAAAAGTCAATCAGAAGAGGCTTTGAGGGATAAGGAATCCCCAGCTATGGACTTGAAGAAAGAACGTAATGGGACCCCTACCCGGCCTAAAGCCGTGGGATTGTTTTAAAAAGAGATCCGCAAAGAAGGAATTCAGTAAATAAGAGAGTGAATCCATTACGAGAATATCGGCCTTGTGGGGTTGTGTAATAGGGCGCAGTTGCCCGGGTTTGTTTGGTTTTGGAATCCATGAGCGGTACATGGGGGAAAATGGAAAGGTAGAATTCGAGAGGGACTTCTTTATCTCTATAAATTCGCTTTCAGAAAGAAGTTCCCTATAAACATGTGACTGAGTCTCCCAAAGATTTTCCATTATTACCAATAACTTCTCAAATAAACTCTTCCTCATTATTTTATTTTCGCCTTTTCTAGAAAGCCCAAAAGAGGGGGGCTTTTTTCATTCACCACACGAGGACTATGGGGCTCGAACCCAATTCTCTCCTTTGTCCCCCTGAGCAAAGCAGCAATAATCTTCCATAATAAAGCAATTCAAATAAGTCACTTTATCTCAGTGCAGCAAGCAAGTATGATAGGCCAACTCTAATAATGGCATTTCATTTTTCTTTGATTATTTATGTGATTTCGCATTGGGGTTCTCCTTCGGTTCAGACTTGACCTCTTTCTTTCCGCTTTTCATTCCTCATGCACTGAGAAGTAGCAAAGCTTTCCTCATGCCAGCGTTCAGTTCAGTTCCTATTGAGGAAGATCTGCCATTGGTTTCAAAATGAATCTCAGATGTCGATGAATCCCAATCAATCCCTTTCGTACCATCTTATTACTTATTATAGGATGAATCTGATTCACTTTCTGAACCACCAGCAGTTTACTCTGGGCATGAATATGAGGCTAAAGTCCCTCTGTGCATCCTACTACTAGCGGCTCCTTCTATGTCCCTTCTTATACTATGCATTATGCTCCTCGAAGCAAGGAAGCGGGACTATTTGAGAAAAGAACTTTCTCTCTCCTTCAAAACTTCACTCCTTAGAGGAAGGGATATGATTAAGGCCTTTGAAAGCTGTCCAATCGCTAATCACTCCTATGTAAATTTGGCCGAGATCTTGCTACCTTTCCCTCTCCTGCACCTGGGACTCTATTTACTGCGCTTTGATCTGCCGATGATGATTTAGCCAAGTGCTTTGCTGCCACTTCTGAAGCTAGGGACCTAACCTCTTCCTTGAAGACCCTGTATTGCTTGTCTTTGTTGGCGGTGTACACTACTTTACTGAAAGCGAATAGTGCGCTACGCACCTTCGACGCTGGGGAAGGCAAGGAACTGATTGACCAAGGTCTTACAGAAGTAGCTGCTTGAGATGGAAGTCCGCTAGTCAGAGGATTAGCTTCTACAGTTGTGATTGCGCTTTCCCCCCGGGGAATTTGGGATTTCAAGTCGTTAACATTTCGCTTCGGTAAGCATTCCTTGGGAAAGTCATCCCTCTCGCCACCTGGATTCTAAACCTTCTTGCTAAGAGATGCCATCTGATCTTTCCTGGTAAATAAGGCTATGAAAAGCAAGGCCAAAGGCTATAGACTGTGAGAAGGATTTGCTGCTATAGACGTATTTAACCGGGTGTCGAACTCCTAAATCAAGAAAGGGGCGCATCGGTAAAGACATTACAGTTAGCTGTTCAGGACAAGTGGCATCCGTTCTTTGCCTTAGGGCAATTAGCCCGGTCTTTGATAAAGTTGCACGATTGAAGCGGGAAAGCAGGAAATCCCCTAGATCTGATTGAACTAATAGAACCAGGGGCCTATCGCTTTGATTCAAAAGTTGCTGATTCATGTGCAGCTGAAGTCTGACGCATCCTTTCTTATATACGGATTAGTCCTAACAGCGCTTATGTAGCATCTCTGAGAACAACCCATTCTTGAAATGTCTTGCTCTTGCCATTGTGAATGTGCAGTTCCTTCTGATTCAATTGCGACAACAGATGATTCTCAAGCAGCTTGTATTCGTATAATCAAATATGATGCTTCCTGCTTTCAGGCAAGTGAGGTGAGGCACTATTCGCTTTCGTTCAAAGCCCTCCTACTGCTCCTGCTGCTGATTCTCACATTTGTCACTTTGCGCATTCTCTGCCATCAATCCGATTCTGGGCATGCCCCCGAGACTAGTGTCCTTACTGCGGTTCTTCCCCCAACAGCTTATTCGAGAACAGCAAGAGGGCATTCGAGAGCAGCTACTTCTCCTTCTTCTGTGGCATTTGTCCCTGAGACTAGTGCTACTCCCTGCCTTCCTTTGTATTCATCCCATCTGAGATCGAATGAGGGTCATTATTTATACGATCAGATCTGCAGCGCTTACTGTACCCGCGCTTACTGATTCAATCACAGCAGAAAGGATCACAGCCGATACGCATTCAATTGCTAACATCACACCGGTTACTGATTAACGTCCGACAACAGCTCTTATTCCAATGTCTACTCCTATTAGTGCACCGGCGGTTATTCAACAGCGGATAGGCTTAGAGCTCCTACGAACACACCGGATATTGAAAAGAGCGCTTACTCTTCTTGCAGCGGAGTCGTTCACAAGAGAAAGACTCGCTGTGGATTCAATAGCAGTTTCTTCTCAAACAGGAGACTAGTGCCTTACCTTACTTCCTTTTAAAATTGAAATTGTGTCAATTCAAAAGAAATATCTAGTTACCGTCGCATCAACAGTCAAGGAAGAAGGGAAGGTAATAGAGTTCCGAAAGGCACTAATTACTGGTTGAGCTGATACGAGTAGTTACAAATCGGATGCTACCAAAACTATCTTGATCTTGTCCTCCCCCTCTTCTCTCTCCAAAGGCTCCAGAAGCCCTTCTCTTCCTCCAACACCATTAAAAGCGGCAACTCATTCTCAAGCACTAGCTGCGGATGATTTGAACAAAAGCCATTCTTTCAAAACCTTATTCGAGTTCGAAGTAAGGAGTATATGAGAGCACAGGGAAGAAAGTAAATCTCCCAGGAAAGGTTGATCTCTCAGTATGTGAGGAGAATCCCCTCCCTAGCGGGTGAACTACCAATAGCGATTGAAACTCCTTATGCCCGGTTCCGTTCAAGCTGCTTTGCGGGATCGTGACTTTGAATCAAATCTCTTTCTTTCCTTTCGTTTCCAGCTTCAGATAGAAAAAAAGAAAGAGCGGAAGGGAGAGGAAAAAGCTATAAAGGATAGGGGGCAAGGCCGGCTTCGGGCAACTAGGTGGTGAGGAAGCAGAGCCAGCAGCAGTAGTAGATCCCACAGAGCCGGTTTAAGCATCACTAGAAGAAGCAGTGGATTCGCTTGATTAATGTGATCCGGAGTTTCTTAATATTGTGGGCATCCAGGTTATGAAATTTCTAGGCCTATTGGTATAGGACCGGCAACACCTCTTACGCGCAATGAGTACTTGCCCTAACAATTGGCAGATTAGTGTCACCAACAACAAGGCAAACTTCAGGTGGTCGTAAATCAGATAAAGATTGAGGAGTTCTAAACTGATGAATGGCGGGAACGCCCTATTAAGGAGATGGAGCGGATGCAAAGTTATGAGAAGGCTAGCCCCAAACAAGTCAAAAGAGTTGGCTTTGCTGAATGGCCACTCGATGTTTACAGACCTCTGGGTCTGCTTATCGTCTCAAACTTCAAATGCTTCACATGGAGAGATTCTTCCTAGGAGTTTAGAGAGCTCCTAAAGTTTCAAAATCCCATTGTCAATGCCTAGGGATGTGCTAGGCCTAGACTAAACCAAACCGTGAGACGATCGATCGCAAGGAAGCAAGTTATGTTGACTGCTTGAACTGCTGTTGTGCAGTTAGCCGATATCGCGACCACTAGATGAAGGTGAAGATCATGATGGTTTACCTGTAACTTCATTCTTTAGATGTGAAGGTATATCAGATTGCAGTTTCCGGGCCTCCAGCGAGGTTCCAGAGATGGTCAGCAGAACGAAGAAGATTCCTGAAGAATCCGAGTACTCGATCGATCCAGTACACCGGAAGATTCGCCCTATGGAGACAAGAGGTGCGCGTCTCGCGTGCACGTCCAGCGACGTCAGGATGTAACACAGTGGAAAGTATAAAGAAGCAAGACGCGCAGCAGGTGTATCAGTAGAGCGACCGAGTCAGTACTCAAGCTGTGGAGTCAAAGAATAGTTCCTTCACCCCCGCTTGCCGATCCCCTATTCGCTCGACCTAAAACCCTATGCCTTATCTTATTTAGTTCGATTCGGTAGTGACTGGGAATCTCTCATATCCTGTTCCCCACTTCACTAACATTCAAGCATTCATTCCTGCCTCGATCCATCCGATGAAGCAGCAGGGATTGATGAATCGGATAAGCCTCTATCGATCCTGGTGGTGGGGATAGTAGGCTCTACGGCTCATTCGTATCCCGTGAATTGGAGATACTTAGTAGATTGATGGATACTTGTGGTACCAGATATGGGGGAAGGAATCAATGAATGCAAAGGAAGATTCCCTCTATGGAGGAATGAATGGCATGGCAGGACAAGCATAAGAAGAGGCCTCCTCCTTTCCCACCCCTTCTTCATTCTCTTTTTTCTGGCTCTACCGAGGAGTGAACGATTCAACCATCAATAGAATCTTTGACGCCCGAGAAATCGGATTCAAGGGGATGGGACTTTATAGGTGGGGCTATTTCCATAGATGACAATTATCCGCCTATCACTCCTGCGCCTCTTGGCTTCCGGCATCAACCACCGGATGGCGAGGAGTCTCGACTCGAAGGAGAGGAGCGGGATAGTCCTAAGGTCAGTCGCAGAAGATCGATAGCTGGTGAATTCAATGAGAGATTCTTTAGCCAAAAGGCATTGCTCTTTACTTCCAACAATGAAAGGCCCTCAACCAAGACAGAAAAAGAAGGAATTGCGAAGCGAGAGGAGGAAAAGACAAGGAAAGAAAAGACTTTATAGAACCTTACTCACACATCCCACTTGGACAGCTAGAACGAAGGACTTCGAATGAGAACAAAAGAAAGAGAGAGAACGAATACAAGACTCGACTTAGACACAACTTTGGACACTAGCCTCCCTTCAAATTCCAACAATAGAAAGAGCGGGAAGCAATGCAAGGCAAGACTTCGAACTAGCCTTTGAAGGAGGAAAGTTTAGAAAGGAGATTGGACCTTAGAACATTAGAAGGCTAGCGGGGAAGATGGAACTTACTTACTCGGAAAATGCTTACAACCTTAAAACCCATTCACTCACTCGAAGTCCCTTACTCTCAGTCTCAAACAAAGGATCTCGTCAGAGATGGACCTCACCACCCACGATAGCGAAATAGTCTTCCACCCCTTACCCTCTCTCTCTCCGAACCAACTGAAGGGAATAGCAGACATGGGGACATAGGTAATAGACCACTTTAGAACTTCGAAAGCAGCAAAGACCTGATCTACGACCACCCTCACTCTTATTTATTACATGAAGTTGGAGATGAAAGTAGATAGCATTAGGCGGTGGAATCAAAGTCAAAGCTGAAACCTGCTCTTACGTTCAGTTCATTATAGAGGTGAACCAGATTCAATAGAAAGAGAGAGAGCTTTGAACGAATGGAAGGCGGGGCTCTTAACTCCACCTGCAACCACAACCGCATTCCCTACTTCCAACCAAGACTTCGAATACATCGAAAACAACAATCGACCCACAAGAGCCCCTTACACACACGGGAAAGACTAGGAGAGAGTTGGAATGGAAAGCTTACAAGGCTTACACCAAAAAATTCTATGGCAATGGTTCTAGACCCGGAGACTCAGTCCCCGAAAAGCATTCAATCGAAAAAAAGAAAGAAAAGAATTGACTTCCTAGTCTTTGCTTTCTTCTTTTGCATCCGCTGCTGAGGAATCCATTGCAAGAGCGGCTGTTCCTGATTCCCCCAAACTTCTTTTCTTAGAGAGGCGGCCCTTCACCTTAAGGCCCGGTTCCAGTAAACATAGATAGCGGGGCATGTCATGGAAAGAAGTCTTTATCGACGCAATACAAAGCAGTGAAAGAGAATTGCCCTTACTTTGTTTGACTTTTCAAGTAGCTGTCTCCGGTCAAGACAGTGATTGCCAGTTCCTTCCTCCCGGCGAGAGATAGAGCTCCTCTCCGAACTACTTCTTTCGTCTCTTCGGTCGAGCTACTATCTATCGTACCCAAACTCCCCTCTCCCTAAAGGGCGAGTTTTTTTCTCCCTAAAGGGCGAGTTTTTTTCTCCCTAAAGGGCGAGCTGGTCCACCCCAACCCTAGGCAGTTGGAAACCCCGCTTCCTATCTAAAAGCATCTTCGGAGCATCTTTCTTCGGACGTTGTGTCAGCATCTAGGAAAGCTTTTCTCAACTCTCGCATGAAGAAGACAAGACTAGTGTGACCCTGCCGGGCTTTACCCCGCGTCCCTATCCTATCGGTCGAGCAGCCGATCTCGCAGCGCATTCTCTCTCAGCCGATTCCCTGGTTTCGGTTGAATCTGTTGAGGTTGTGAACCCCTCTATCTCAGGTGATTCCCCGGTTTCGGTTGAATCTATCTTTGAAAAACCTATTGGGTCAACTACAAACCTTCTTTCAGAAGAGTTCCTCTCTGTCTTTGTCTTTGCCGCAAGATCCACTAAACCTGATATTGATCCCGATTCAGTTCCTGCTCCTGAACTAGGTGGTGCTTTTGCTGATACTGAACTAAATGCTTACGTCGAGGATCTCCCTTCGATCCGGGATATCCTATTCTCTTTCTCCTGATTCTGATCCCGATCTTTATTCGGTTGAGGTTGAAGAATCTTTCCTATCCGGCTTAGTCTTTGCCGAGCTTCTTTCTTCCTTCCTTGGCTCAGAAGAGTGACTTTCGTTCCTATCCAACTCATGAGAATGCTTTCACTCATCCCCGGCTTAGCCGAGTCTTCATTCCCTTGCCTTTGGTTCACCCCAAGACTCAGTGATAAGATATACGCGGTAAGCCGACTCCCTTCTTTACTGCAAAGTAGACTGCTTACTATAGGGAATACCCGGATTAGATTGAGCCTTTCCTGTCCAAGATCTTATTTTCTTTCAAAGCTAAGCCTTCACTCCGCCATACCAACTACTGGTCAAGCTTAACTACTCTCCCTACGAGCTGTTTTCAACTCATATCCCGGTGCGAGAGTCTCTGGTGAAGAATCTTTCTTTACATCGCCGTTGGAATAGGAAGGTTCACTCTGCACCCCCTACTATTCATACTCATTAATAGACTGACTCGCTTCGCTCTTCTAATTGCATAGAAGAGAGAACATCATGTTGACGGCAGGAGTGGTACTACTGCTTCCAACTTCATGAATGGGAAGAGGATTTTGGATAAGGCTTGTCCTCGGGAATATCAGGAGCTTTTGATCAATGAGGTCCTGGACCCGATGTTTCAAATTGTAGCAGTTGTCCGTGTCATGACCAACTCCGCCGGAATGAAACTCACACCTCGAGTTGTACCATCTTGGTAAAGGATTAGGCCTTGTCCTTGGAGGGATGGACCTTAATGCTCTCAATTGCGGCAGAAGTTGTGACAGGGTCGAACTTTCGCACTCCTTGCTGCGACAAGCTGTTCTCCGGCTGTTGGTACCACTGTGCTTGCTTGGGGAACCAAACCGGTTGTACCTGTGATGGTATGAGGAAAAAGGCTGAGTCACAGCTGGTTGAGCATAGGTTGCTTGCTTTTGCGTATGATTCACCTTAGAAGCTGACACCATTTTCACTTCTCCTTTCTGAACTCCTTTTTGTGGTAGTCTGTTGCTAGTAGAAGCTCCGGACTCTTGCTCGAGTAATGCTCTTACAGCTTTTGTGTCTAACAACTCACCAGACCAGACTTTACTTTTTCTTCTACCCTTTCTCCTACGAAGTTCGACGAAGCTGTGCCCAGATGGACAAAAGAAAAGGCTCTTTTAAGGTGTGGAGGAAAGCGGATACCATCTCCCTTTCGATCATGGGTGGTTTCACCTGTGCTGCAAATTCTCTCAATCTTTGAGCATAAGCCCGGAAGGTTTCATTGCTCTTTTTTTTCTGCATTCCTTGAAGGAAGAGCTTCAATATCTGACTTTCTCAGGAACTTCTCATAATTTGTCATCGAAATCGAAGGTAGGCCCCGATGTGCCTTTCAAGTGGTTTAATGTAATGAAAGCCTATGTGCTGGGACTTTCTCTTTCCGGTGTGGAGTGTAATTGCTCTCCCGGAGAAGATTCTCAGGTGGATCTCGGAGTGCATATCAACTACCAGGTTCCCCATCAACATGAATGGAGAATCAAATGGTTTCAAACCGGGAGGGAGAGGCCTAAGACAAGGCGACCCGATGTCACCCTACCTCTTTTTTGTCTTAGCTATGGAAGTCTTCTCTGGTTTGATGACCAGCATGGTGGAAGAGGGCAAATTCAAGTTTTATTGGAAGTGTGATAAGGAGCGGATAACCCACTTGTGCTTTGCGGATGATCTTATGATCTTTTATCGGGGGGAGTCCGACTCGGTTTCTAGGGTTGCTGGTTGCCTACAGCAATTCAAGGATCTTTCGGGTCTTTCTCCTAATCCTGAGAAAAGTCACTTATTCACTAGTGGAGTTCCAGCGGTTGTCAAGGAAGAGTTGCTCAACATTCTTTGATACAAGGTTGGCTCAAGTTCTTTACTTAGTAGGGGAGGACAGTGGATTGATAAGGTTGATCATAGGACGCAAACTGAAGAGTCTTCATCCGTCACTCTCCACCACCTAAGTCTCTTACGAACCCGGGAACTATAAGAAAAGTATATTCCGGGGTGGGATGAGAACTGAGCCAAGAGCAAGGCAAGACCCTAAAGAGTCAATTCAATGGGAATCTTTTTTTAGGAAGTATAGCATTGAAATTGATGAATAATAAAAGCAAAAAGAGGTCTGATTTTTGTTTTCTCTATGATTGAGCTTTCTCTCACGAACAACCTTTCCTCTTTGAGTCAAAAGAACTAAGAGAATTAACAGTCCCTTTCTTTCGGCTTTTCATTAGCCTTTCTTTTCTAAGCGAATTCTATTAATAGAACAAAACGTACATCTTTCGGGGGAACCAATACGACATCACAGAGAGAAAGACTAGGGGGAATACAGTGTAAAGAAAGGGACACAGCCAAAGTCAGACTTCTTTTCTGTCTACTGGGCTAGGAGATGAGCTTGCTGCTGATCGAGGAGCATATTGGAAGCTTAAGTCTGCATGAGACAGAAGAAAGCAACTGATGTCAGAAACTATGGGCTCAATGTCCCAATTGGACGAGAGGTCCTGGGAGTTCACTGCATCACAGACTAGTTCCTTCGAAGAGAAAAAGGCCCTCTATTACAGACAAGGGGAGGCTACTCGGCATGCGAGGAGAACTCCTTGTCCTTCGGCAATGCGAGTAGGAGTGAAGTGAGGCGAAGAAGGTCCTTTGCTGTCTCGAATGGAATCTCTTCTTTTCTTCTTTGATCGCTAGACCATTGGGCGATTCCTCCTATTTCCCCCATCTCTTAACAACAGCCTAAAGCGAGGCCTTAGGGCGGATTTGGCTCAAGATAGAACAAGAGAATGGTTGAGGGAGCTGCCTATCAAAACGAATGAATAGATTGAAGCTAAGCTGAGGCACGGGATCGGATCAGAAGAAAGGGATGAGACGGCTGGAAAGAGAGGAAAACGCTTAGTCCCAAAATAGGTTTTGCATAGTTAGATGTGAATCAACAATCAGGAAGTGAAGTTACTCATAGGTATGAGGCACGAACGTTTTCACAGTTAGTAGTTTCTCCCAGCTGAGAATGTAGATCAGTCATCAATAAGTAAGGGAAGAGAGCAAATCTTCTTCATGATTCTGATCGTCTTAAGGCCTAATATATCTTCAGGAAGAACCCCAGTGAAAGCCCTTTTCATAGATTACCAGTAGTCCCTTCCAATCTGGTAAACTTCTTTTCCTTTCTAGATGCACCTTGTGAGTCTTTTTTCTCCAAAAAATGTTCTGAGCTCAAGTGCTAATGTGGTCTGAGGGAAAGGATTTCTTCTTGTCTGCTTAGCTTATTCTTTGGTCTACCACATTTCCGGTCAATGCAGCGAGTGTGCCTTCATTTTGAATTAAGGATCCTTTTCGGCCCACTTTCGCTTCGAGCTTTTTACTGTTAAAAGATATCCGGCCCCTCTTGTTATATCTTTCGAAATTGCTGCTCGCTCTGGCCTCGAATTCGATAGTTTATTGCTAACAAGATTCCCCGGCGGCAAAGCAATTCTCCAGAGAGTGAGTTGCTGATAAAAATGCCCGCCCAACAACTGATGCCTTTCCTTTCCGACCGGACTATAGATAGGCCTTACGCCCAGACTGAACTACACGATTGAAAGCCGTTACGTTAGCCCGCAACCAGAACTTCTTGCTTACTTCCCTCCGTAGCCAAGACTTTTCTTACCTTTTCCACTCGGGGCGAACCTGAGCTTGAATGCCGTTAGCTAGGAGACCTGAACGCCTACAATAGAGGTTCAACTACTAACCCTCTGACCTTACCTGAGTGAGGCCTGACCTTTCCTTTGACACCTGACTTGACCAACTACTGCAACTAAAAGCGAAGATTCCTTCCGCTTTGATTCCCTTTTGCTTTGATTCCCACCCGCATAACACCTCACGGAGATCGCCTCACTACGATCGCCTTAGAGTACATCTGTACCTAAACCAGAGTCACAAGTCTCTTCTCACTCATGAACGTATACTTGCCATACCCTTCAGCGATAAGTTCAGATGAGAAATCATCCGCAAAGCACGTTCCAGATTGGAATTGTGAAGCCCTAAACCTAACTGGGGTCTCGAAACGGATAGGCTTAGAATACCACACCTGAAAACAAAAGACTCCTTTCCTTACGCCCTAAACGTGTCCACCAAAACAGCAGCCCGGCTTTCAGGCTTCCAGCTACCGGACCACCCGGACGTCTTACTAGTCTAGTAGTCTTCGGCATCTCATCATAACTTATTTATAACAACTATCTGATTGATTCCCATTGGACCGGTAAACATAAGTAGTGGCGTGCTTCACTTCCGCTTTCGGTCGGTAAACTGATTCGAGCCCAATTTACGGGGTTTTTGAAACTGAACGTTTAGTGAACTGAAAAACCGAACTTACATAGTTGGTTGGAGCCAGGCGGAGAACTCTTTCTGTTTTCAGTGGTTTTGTTGTTTGTTTGCCCTTCTGCTTGGACTCTCTTCCCTTTCTTTATCTTAGATATTCTAAGGAAGGAATGGATTTCTTCCCTCAGCGAGTGGAGTTCCTTTCGTATCTTATTCTAAATTTTGGTAAGGTAAGGTGAAATCGCCTATTGTATTACTGTATTACGTCCGTGATGAGTCTTCGATTCGTTCCTGCCCTCAGAGTCTGCTAGCCTTCTGCATCATGGGAAATTTACTTCTTCCTTTAGGAGTTGGAATCTCTGAAAGCGGGGGAATTTACGGGTCTTTTTCCATACCCCAAGGTAATTGAATAGAAGATTGCCCCTGATATGACTAAGCGCTAGGGGACATCAAAGATGAAGGAAGATTCCAATATTCACTTTAGGAAAGCAATGGACCTCAGACCTATAGAATATCGAGAGCTAATAGAGAGCATGGACAGCTTAGGAATCATAACAGAAGAGACCGCCAGGAAATAAAGGATGAAAGCTAGCAGGGGAATTCCCCTCTAAAGGGCTTTCGGGGACAGTTTCACGATCTATGACATCAACTTAGGAAGCAATATCAGACTTCAACCGCTGGTTCGCTTGCACCAATCGACTAAGCCACTGGGGGTGATTCACCTGCATCCCCATTTCCTCGATGCGAACCATACATAGAAGGAAAGCTTGAACAGATAATAAATAGGCTTAACCGCTAAGGAAATCCTGACACAAGCACAAAAGCATTCACCCTTAGCCGAATAAGAAACTCCGAAATGGCGATAGACCTCTAAGCTCATACACTCGCTCTCCTAGAATTCGGATTACGTGCTAGACGGATTAGGGATTCAATTACATAGGTAATAGCCTACATGGAAGGCTTGGAACCGCATTCATATAGAGATAAAAAGACTGATTACATAAAGAATTACTAAACTGAATGAAAAGAATCCAAAGGTAGGAACCAATGACTAGGGGAATGAAAGGAATTGAGCCATAAAGCAGTTGGACTCACTCCCTAAAAAGGAATTGGCCCTTTGCCGACTTCGAATCCTTAGACTAAGGACGTACGGTAGTACCCTACGAAAGAAGGAAGAGAATTGACAGCCCTCGGAAACCAAGAACGAAAGGAACTGAAATCGCTAAAACCGAAATGCCAGGAGAAGAAAGACCACAATCACCGGTCCCTCGCTTCAAATACTGGAAGGCTTCCAACGAATCCAAGATTTCCAACAACGTCAGGCCCTCAACCAAGACAGAAAAATCCGGAAAAGGGGCAGGAGAAGGGAAAAACAAAACCTCGAGCGGAAGTCTGAGTACCTTTCTCCGATTCTCATCTCAAACAAAGGGGATTGGCCCTGATTACGGCTAAGCCATAGGGGACATCGTAACCAAGCAGACTGGACGTACCGGCTTGCAACGAATCCAAAGCAACTGCAACTTCTACGACCGGAATGGAAGACTTCGAAGACGATCCGGAATGGGCTTCAAAAGGGCAACCACATTCAATCGCGTAGACTACCAGACTAGATAGCCCACTTTTCGTCATATTCAAAATATTCCAACATAAGAGATTCCAACAAATCAAGTAAAAGCAGATTCACCCTTAGGCCGAGAAAGAAAAAGTCAGGACTTTGGGGGACGCTTACACATTCCCTGAGACACTACTTACAAGGCTTAAAAGACTGTAAATATAAACTGAAGGAAAAGCAATTCGCCCCTATACCATTTATCCCACTAACCGATAGGGCAATGGACCAGGAGATTGGACCAACTCAAGGCTAAAGAATGAGAAACTGTGGAACCCTAGTACTTCCGAATCCATGCCCTTTCTTAGGGGAGTTTCAGTTACCCTTTGACTTAGAGTTAGAGTGAGTGCCTCTATCGAAGTTCTAAGATTACCACTTTGGTCATTTTATTCCCGGATTGATTTACCGGATTTGAGACTCGCTTTGAGAACCAGTTAACCCAGCATCCGAATCCGATAAAGGACTTTCACAGCTGATAGGCTTAGAGCTCCTACTAGAACAAAACCTATTCGGATTAACTGACTCCACCACCGCTTACGGTTATTTGAACAACGGTTATTTCATTCACCGGGTATGAACCAAAAGAAAGAGCTTCAACGGCTAAAAGACTTGCAGCTGATGAAATAGCTAAGGTACCCTCGGGGACGGATCTCAACTTCTGATTCAATTGTTCGAGGAAGAGGTCAAATAAATATAGTGGAGGGCCTCTGAAAGTGAACCGGGCGTTAAGATCTTTCTCTTCCTAGCATTGTTCCTGGCTATGCGAAATGGCTAGCAACACACTAATGATGTTTAATTAATTGCCCTGAATGAGTTCAATTTCCTGTACTATCTTGAATCAGGAATGGAATGTCGGGATGTAAAGAGAGATGTCTATGAAACTAGTCCAATCCGGTAAGCCATAAAGCTTGGTCCTTTGGGTTCTATATACTCTATAAAATACAAGGAAGACTGAATAAGATTTGGAAACTTGACCAATAGGGATGGAAATCGACCCGAACCTAGCCCCACAGTCAAGGACTACAGGATAAAGATTCGCGGAGGAAGCACAAGAACTTTTATCTAGCCTTACCGCTCATCGAACGAACCCTTGATCCTAACCGGTTTGAGTTCTGCTGGTAAAAGCGCTACAGGATCTACTTCATAGGGGTAGATAGGCTTCTTGGTTCTTTGGAGCCCTTGTCCTTGCTTTGGGGTAGGCCCCTCTTCCAATGAGTTGAATCTTGACCGCACTTCCCTCAGGTCGAAAAGAAGAAAAGCTAAGGAAGTGGCTGGTGTATATCCAACTCATTCTTCTCCGCTCCGCTCTAAGCCGAAAAAGGGCAGGGCTACCTTCGCTACTCCTTCTGCTTGTCATTCTAGTGCTGGTCTCAGATAAGTCCTCTTCTTTATTGATAGCACGTGATTCGGTCTTCTTCGTCGTAATTCGATTAGTTAAGAAAACGGGATTTCCGTAGAATTGATAGAGTCAGATTCATCTGCAGCTCCTTCTTTCACACTTGGATTGCAGCATTCCGATGCTATTTATTCTAGCACACCGGATGAATGTGCAGCTTCTTCTATACCAGCGGATTCAATAGCCGGAGATGAAATAGCAAAGGTTACGGATTCAATTGCTAGTCCAGCAAGAGCGTCTGATGGAACAAAACCTATTCTTTCTGTAACTCATACTCTCACATCGGTTACTCAAGCAGCTTATTCTTTCAAAACCGATTCTATTTAATAGCAAACAAGCCCTTCTCCAACAGCCTATGATGGATTCTATTGCTAAGAGCGCATTCTGTCCAGAAATCCCATTCGATGCTTATTATAGGATGAATCTGATTCACTGACTTCACCATCAGCAGTAGCAGTTTCTTCTGGGCATGCCCCTGAGACTATTGATTCAATTCCTTCTCTCAGGGCTTTCGATGCACCTTCTGATTAACGTCCTTCAAAGAGCCAAGCTAAAGAGCGTATTCTTGCAAAGAACAACCCGGTATTCGTAGATCTGAGATTGGCACGTTTAATAGGAGAAATTCCATAGCAACCTTTTCACCTTGCAAGCTGGAGGGATTGACTCAAAGATAGGAGTGAGCGGGATTGCCTGTCAGAGGAGTGAAGTTCAAGGGATTGGCTGTCATGCATGAATCTTCTACTTTATTGTATTGGTGGAGTGACATGGTCAATTCAATCAATTGTCCATGTCTTTCAAGGAGGTTTCTTTTCTTCTTTCTTAGGTATGTATTTGTCTTTCTCTTCTAATGTATGGTTAGTTACGTCTGTTTGTTCTTCTTTATCTAATAGCGTTCTTTCTTCAGTAAGACTAGTCTTTCTCTCTGTAGTGTATTGAGTGTTCATCCTTTTATCTGTATTCTTCTTAGCATCAAACAGTGATATCATCTCTTTGTCTCTCTCTTCAAACTCTCTTTCCTTCTTAGATAATTTATCATTTAGAATTTGATTTTCAGTCTTTAGTTGTTTTAAAGCATTCCCTAGTGATTTGATTATTTGTTTTCCTTTGTGATCTAGGCAAGACAAGTCTTGGATATCAATTGGATCAGTATACTCCCAGACACCTCTGTGATATACTGGTATCCTCTTGGTCTCCAGCTGCAGGCCAAGCTTGACCATAATTTCTTTCTTGATGATGTGAAGTTTGCTCCAATCAATCCGGAAGTTGGCTTCCACCGGTACCAGTATTGTACGAGATGGGTCCGCGTACTGTGACTCAAACCATTCTTGATTGACCAGGTTTTTCGCTGGTCCCTTGAACTTGAGTATATTGGGGCCACCTATTGGGGAGTAGAAATAGGATTTCGGTGCTAAAAAGTATCCTTTCATGACTCTGTCCTCTAGCTTAAACTTACCTAAGACAGAAGAAGAAATCACTTCTTGAGGTAGTGGCTGACCAAGCACAACTGAGTCTGTGTCCGTGTAGTAGCAGTCCTCTCTTGAGATATAAGGGTACATATAGATCCTAGCATAGGCAGTGATCGCAGCTGCTAGTTGGACAGCAGAGTTCTTCGGTGGATTCCAATAATCAGAGCCCTTATCGGTATTGCTATGGTAGGCAACGATGTAGTTGTTCTCGCTAAGCATATCACCGAAGATGAACTCACTATGCCTCATCAAATGGTTGTATCGATATTGATCGCAGACCTCGGTTGTCGTGCTTTTAGGGTTAATGCCAAATCTACCGTATAGCGAATTCATAAGGATCTTGTACACATAGGACATGGCCTCATTACCTGATTTCCTTGCCTCTAACCTGCTCTCAAAGAGTGAGCTAACAAAGTCCCTGAATGGGCTTTCCATCCTCTCAAAGAGGTAGCCTGAGATTGGGATTACAGTGTAGCCTAGGTCTCTTGCATACTTTAACTCCTCGCTATAGTACACTCCAACAAATTCCCCGGTTGGAAAGATGAGAGTCTTCTGCTTGTTGTCTCGATAGGGTAGAAAGGGCTTCTTGATAGTCTTCGGACATACCACATATGCCTCAATAAAGCCAAACATGCTATCTAAGTCCTGGCCTTCCAGATTTCCATGCCAGACTGGCACACCACCAGGCATTGGAAATTCCTTCATTACAAAGGGATAGAGAGAGTTCACATCGTAGTAGTATAGGTCCTCGCCAGATGGCTTGTATACATCTGTATGACCACCGTAGTAGGCACTCCTTATAAAGCTGTCTTCATTCTTGTTTGGGATGTGGATTGGCCAATTAGAAGCATCGTAGTATTTCAGACGAAAGATGCTAAGAGCAAGTGAGGAAAGGGTTATCTTGCTTTCTATGTCCACCTTGTACACCTTCCAATATATCTCTTGAGCTTTTTGCATTACACCTCCAAGGAGAAGGATGTCCTGCTTCATATAGTCTAACAAGTTCTTTTTCATACTTGCCAGATTTGAAAGTGTAACCTCATCATATGCGATAGAGCCTTTCGGGCCAAGACCAGGGCATAGATTCTTAGCTAGGGAGGCAAGTTTGCCAGGGAGTAGATTCAAGGAGTCTCTGAAGCAGAATAACATCTTCCTACCAGAATAGACAGCTAACTCGTATAGCCTATTGTTCCTCATCAGTGGTTTTAGCTTGTAGCTCTTGTGATGACATGCTAGGTGCTTAAGCAAGAGAATTCCATCGAATCTAGAGAAGTTGTGGAAGTAAATTGTTAAAGGGGATTGTTCTAGTCTAACAATCGTTGATATCCTTAATACCAAGTCATAAAGTACCTTAGTACTCCTTTCTTCAAAGGAATCCAAGATTATAGAGTAGTCTTCACTGAAGTAGCTATCAATCAGAATCTCATTGAGCGGTTCACCGGGACGAACCATCAAGAGACCAGCAGCATAAGGCTTATGAACATTATCGATCAGTAGAGTCTCAGTATCCGCTACAATGAAGGGTTTCAGCTCAGTGCGACATGGTTTGAGTGCTGTGATATGGGTAGGATAGCTACGATTACGATGTCGGATCTCTCTTGCTGTTATTGGCTCGATCTCACTCAATCCGGCTTGAATGATTGAAGAAAGTCTCCTATATATCTCCTCTGAAGATAGGGCTGGCCTATCCATCTTTTTGCCCTCCATATAGACTCGGATCATGAGTCGAACTATAGATTCTCCGTCGTAGATTTCTGCATATTTTTGAATTGATCGAGATATATGAGCATAGACCTCACTCATTGGAATTAACTTACCATCGGGATATGTCAAGGGGATAGCAGGACCTATCGTAAATGAGATCTCCTCTCCGTAAGATCGCTTCATGGTAAAGGAAATTGTGAACTTACCGTAACCAGATAAGGATGGGTAAGCAAACTGGATTAAGAGAGACATGGTCGCAAGACAGAGTAGGTCAATCTCGTTAATAAGAGGGGGAGGCTCGATGAAGTGATGTGAAGAAATGATTAACCCAAGATGCGGATCTTCGCATGTTGTTCGTTCAATCTTTTTAGACAAGCGATTCAATAACGGTACAGTAGTAGAGCTGTCTGTGGTGTATGCCATCATCTTATGCTTCATACTTAATAGTGTACGCAGTAGCGATTTCCCTCACTGCTTAGCTCTGACTTGAATTTCTCCCACTTTCTCTCATGAGCTCGAAAACAATCCCTAGCGTTAGTGGATTGAAAATTACCGCATACATAACGAGTATAGTTCTCGTAAGAGGTCAGTATTCCCAAGATCCTTTCTTCCCAAGTTGCCATCATCTTCTTGCTTATGTTCTCAGGTACATTAGCCTTTAAGTAAAAATGAAGAATCTCTTTTGAGATTACCTTATCGGCAAAGTCACCCTCATGAGGTCCTTCTGACTCCACTTTGACAATAGGTTTCATAATATTCATATAGATGAACTCGTTGAGGATTTTAAGTGGAGGGCCCATCTCACGAATGACTTTGAGATAAATTACTGGTATATAATGGGAATATTTTGCTGTAGTTATAAAGTTGTCGTGTACAGTGTATATAGGCGCACCTATTGAAAGCATATATTCTACTACTTTCATTGCAATATTGGCATCCCTCTGATGGATGAAGTTTACGAAGGTAGAGATTTCAGTCTTCCTACGATCTCTCTTAGAAGAAGAAACTCTGAGAGTCACCCGATGCCTCTTCTTATGAAGTCCATCATAAACCCATATATTTATGGGATCCATTTTCATATAATCCTGTACCGTGGTAAAGTAAGGGACTCTATAGAAAACAGGGCGATCACTAGCAGACGCGATCCAGCCTATATGGCGGATCAACCGGATCAGGCATTCCATGCCCGTAAATTGAGTCCTCCAGAACTGAAAGCAGACAGAGGCAACTTCGTAGCTTTCCTTATGAGTGATGAAGTGAGAGAGATGGTCTTTTAGATCGCGGGCCGTGCTCATTAAAGTTTTGCCATAGATCATTGGCATAAAAATACCTTTGACTAGCTTACGAGTGAGCAGATTGCAAACTATCGTTGATAGATTCTTATTCTCCATTTTAGCTATCATGAACTTCTTGAGATCATCGAGGATGTATGAATAAACATCTTGGATTTGACCATCCAAAGATGGGATGAGATTCGTTCTCGAAGCAAGGGTAGCATCCAACAAAAAGTAACTCATGATCTGATATGCACTCGCTGAGGCGTCTTGGGTAAGAGGGATGCCACAAATAAGCTTCATATTTTTAGACATGAGTGACGTTAGATGGGCGTGGAACTGAAAGGGGCGTTTAGCCTCCCGAGCTAACATGAAAACATCAGGAGTACCCATCTGCATGCTTAAGTTATTTGATAACCAGTCTATTCCATCGTTGAAAGAGTAGAAAGACTTGTAATGGAAGGCTAGTGATTCAAAATGAGTCTCGATGTTCAAATTGTCCTGAGATTTTAAATCCGAAAAGACGATCAGGCTTCTTGCTAGATCACGCTCGTGGAAATGCAAGACACCACAGCGGTAGATTCGACCTCGGAAGTCGAGAAAGGCTGGCAAATAAAAATTATAACCATCGTAGGCTTGTGCCAGCTTCATAATCAAATTCTCATAACGAGAACGCTGTATGTTCTTAGATAAAGTTTCTAACAATTCGCTAAAGCTACATAATTTATTAATAGCCTCATCCTTCATGTGAAACTCTCTAAGTAAGTTGGATACATCTTTGAGATTCAAAGAGGAGAGAAATCTTGGCATGAGTAAACCATATTCAACAAATGAGTTCTCATTATCTTGAAGATATTTCAACCAATAACTGTTGATTTTAAAGGACTGACCCTGCAGCTTGTTCATTACAATACAAAGTTTCTCGTAATTCTTTCCTCTTCCAATATCAATATAAAAATGATCAATGTTACCTGAACTTAAGAGGCGGTAACGATCATATAGGCTACCTGTTGGCCCACTTAAGTAACCCCCTGATAGATCGGACAGGTATCTAGGATTATGATCACCCCGGCAGGCACTCGTCCAATCTCGAGGTTTGCATACCATAGGCAGGTTGAGCTTGATCGGTAGTAATGAAATATCAAAGTTGCAGACTGCGTAGAGATTGCTTGGAAGAAAATAAGATCCTTTCTTCTTTATCACTCGAACAGTACCGCTCAAATCACTCACTAAACTGATCAATTTCCTTTCCTCCATGAATTGAACTAAGCCGGAACCGAAGGGATACATCATCACCAATTTAGAGATTTGCCTACCCTTATTCACTTGGAAATCATTACCAGACGGGAAATCATTCGTGGCACTAGAAAACTGTTTATTACACCTGCCGCTATTCAATAATGAAGCATAGTGACGGACACTAGACTCTAGTTGTTCAACCAAAGAAGCAACACGAATTAGTGAGTTAGATTCAACTGAGGAAAAAAACATACTTAGTACATGAACTATTAATGCCTCAATCGTATATTGACCGAACACTGAAAGCAATTCAAGATCATCCTTTTCAAATGGCCTTCTCCTGAGATAATCCTTAGCACATTCCTCATTTTCCCTGATTAAGATTTTCATTATGTCGGAAGCGGACTTAAAAATTGATTTCTCATCGAACAATATAGTAATGTCCTCAATTTGCTGTTGGATCTGACGTAATTCTACATCGTTTAATGGGAGTTTCCTTTTGGCATTTTCCAAAATCTCTAAGACTGTGTCCTTATACTTAACAGTGTGACTCTTACCATGTTGTTCACTCTTGTTAGTCTTTTCAAATAAATGTGTGTAAAACTCATTCCAAAACCTGACTAGTTCATTTTTCTCTTCCTCTTTTCTTGGAATATCATCCAATGAGCGAGTTACCCAGTTTGTGTGTGGCATGATTTTGTTATTTTCAGTTTGAAGTTAAACCTGGGATTTCACTGACATTATCTGTAAATTCCTTCGCTGAAAATCGATTCCTTCTCTGAAATTCGATTCGTTGGCTTGAGATTCCTTTATTTATGAATGTTGTCAGTTGTCTCTACCCTGGACGATCAGTCTGATATCTTTATACTATAGCCCCATCTATGAGAGGTTCCGGACCACATATCCGCGCCGGAACATACAGCTGGAGAAAGGCATTTCATAGAGTTTGTTTGCTCTATTCAATTGGGATTTCATAAGGCGACCATCATTTCATAGAGGTTGTGGTCTCTATTCAATTGTGATTTCCTAATGTGCCAACCCAGTATAAAGAAAGTTATTATTATCCCTCTAGCATACTAACTAGAGAACGACATCGGTTTAACTCTAAAGGGGGACAGAAATGTTTGAGTACTTTTTTTTTGGGGAATAGTCACAGTAGTGTTGATTGATTTGCTCATAAGCCCTTTTCCAGGGAAAACCCGAATCTTTTTTACTTCATCCTCCCACTCTAGCTAGGAAAGATTTGGTTACTAAAGCACCGATGACACTGCTGGTAAATGCTTTGTTTAGCGGGGCTATTTATTGCTTTCCAGATTTCATTCATTCTCGAATTCTCTAAGCGAGTGTCGAAATCGACATTTGACTCAAACGGTCTCATTTCCAGTCTTTCAACACCTCCTCTGCCGAAGAGTCGAGATTTGATTAGATAAAGGATCCTGCAGCAAAAGCAGAACCAAAGAGAGATGGAGTTTCCGAGATGCTTGTCCCAATCTCAGTCTCTCTCAGCCACCCCCGAAGCTGAATGAATGGGGGTGGAGTGAACCATTAGGTAGCTCCACGATGTAAGAGTGGCTAGTAGGTCTGGTAACACCTCTGAAGGTACTTCGGCGGAATTATGATCCATGGGGCACCTGCTGTAACATAAAGATTTTACTATTTTTTCTTTAAAAGAGGATTTTATCCTCAAAAGCTTTTTACTTTGCTTACTCGTAGACCGCACCCGGAATGACATTGTTTGATTCCATCTCGTGTGAAACCGAATTTCATGTCGTGCCTTGACCTCTCCTGACGCCTTCAGGGCAACGAAGATTGACTGCCATGACTCCCCTTGAATTCCCTCCCTTCACCTCCTCCGCTGGGGAAAGCTGCTCCTTGCCTGTATAGTGTGTGGTAGGAAATGATCTTAGTCAGAGGCCCTTCCGATGATGGTCAGTCTCACACGATCTGGTATACCTCGGATCATTCCAGCCTATCACAGACATGTGATTCGGCGAAGGGATGATCGAGCCGATAAACTTGTCCAGCTTTATTTCTCCGGGTTGTCTCGGTTGATCAAACTTGCTAAGCCTGTAAGCAAAGTAACGTTTGAGTCAATCGTAACTCCCTTAAAGGATGTGGACAGTTTAAAGGAGGTGTTATCCCTAATTAAAGAGAAGTTTAGGGACCTTGGATTTCCCAAATTCCCCTTGAGAAAGGGTTACGTTGGGAACCTACTTGGAAAAGCACTCCAATGGATGGTCGTCAGTTTCTTAAAGGTTGGTCTCGGACCGCCCGAGATAAACTCGATCTACCCATGCCCGGTGCTCATGCTCCTATCAATATCTTTTCAAATTTGAAGCATGAGATCGCTGCTTTTGAATGGAATGTTAATAAACAAAATTCCATACAAGATGGAGTGTTTTCACCTGGTATTCTATTCTCTAAACGAACTTTGTTCGCGTTGTCACACCATTATATTCTTTGGTTGGCAGCGGAAATGTGCTACCCTGAGAGGAAAAGACCTTTCAGGCGCTATGCCATTCTGGGTGACGATGTCGTCATTGCAGATGAGCAGGTGGCTCTCCAATACCGGCTGTTATTAGATAGAATGGGAGTTTCCATTTCACTATCTAAATCTCTAATATCTGATAATGGGACTCTCGAGTTTGCTAAGAGATTTTGGACAAAGAATGCCCAAGTGGACATCTCGCCTATCTCTATGCAAGCTCTTCTAATGTGTCGGTCTACCATTGGTCTATGTCAACTCAAGACTAAATCAAATCTGACTTCTTGTAATGTTATGTTTCGTCTTGGAGGGGCAGGATACAGGGTACGATCTCGCATGATGTCGACTCAATCTAAGCGTTGGGAAAGACTTCGTGTGGCTATTGGAAAACCATCCGGGTCACGTCAACTACCTATTGAGTGGTGGATTGGTCGGGGAAAACCGATCAATCCCTATTTGAAGGGAATCATAGTTGATTATCTCCGATACGATATAAAATCTTATTATTATATATAATAAATATCATAAATAAATATATATTTATTTATGCAAGCCCGCAGATCGGGATGATATCCTGATTTTAAGAGGTTATTTAATTCTACGCTCGTTCTGAACCGGGTTGGTCAACAATTTTAAGAGTTTGCTTCTACACGGAAACGAAGACTTTCGAGAACAAATATTGGACCGGGAAGAGGGGCAAAAAAGAAAGTCTAAGCGCATATGGCACGAAAAGGAAATCCGATTTCGGTAAGATGCTAGCTTCCTCTTAGTTAGGTTAGTTAGGCGCCTGGCCGAAGGTTGAAAGAATGATTCGGAGTCAGAGGAAGGGGGCAGCATTCAACCTTTCCTCTATCTATGATTGGGAATTCCTCCAGTGAGTAGAAGTCCCCGTTTATCCGGCTCGTTCTTTTCTTGGTTCCCTTTCCTTGAGTAAGTTTCCACCCGTGATCTACTTTCTTCCAGGCAAGAAGGGGGCAGTTATACGGTCTTCTATCTCGAAAAAGGAACTTCCCTCAAGCCTGTTCTAAGGGCATCTCTCTTATTTATAGTAGGAGGTTTGCTATGTCCACACCCGATTCTATTACCAAATCCGTTGTCTATCCTAATTGGTTGTACCCCTCTGAGCTTGAATATGAGCTAAAAGAAGTTTGATCTTCCCGTTGTTAGTACTAGTTCGATTTCAGATTTCGAAATCGAATTCATACTTATAGAAAGAAAACTACATTGGATTTGATACATGAAAACAACCGGAAAGATAAAGACCAATTACTAAATGTTAACGAAGGCGACCAAGCTAAGCTACGCAACCAGGTTCGGAACCCTTTTTTTACATTTACTCATCCGTATACCGGGATACGATCCCCTAGAAAGGGTAGACCTGGGAACTGAAGGGATCCTCCGTATTGAATTGAAGAAAGTAAGCCCCGTGGGCAAGGAAGGTTAACCAACTCTTTCACCCTTGGGCGGACTGAGATCATCACGATCAGGGTTGAGAAAACCGGTCTTTTTGGCTTTTGCTTTTCCAACTGGTCTAGTAGATAAAGAAGGCTTGCTGTCGGACTCATCCGATGCAGCTGACAGAGCGAACTCGGTGAATTGAAGTAGGCGTTCTGCCAATAGTTCAGTGATTAGTTGGAGCTACTTTAAAGATCAACCCGGAGGAAAGTCTTTGGTTTTGGCATCAAGCAGTTGAGTTCGAGCATTGGTCTCTCCATCCGGGTGGGATAAATTCTTCAACCAGCTTGTCTGATCAATCGGAAGAAACAAAATAAGAATTAGAATGAGATTTCAGATCAATTGGAAATAGACAATTAAAACTCAATTGCAGTTCCTGGAGGCGCAGGACGAACTTCTCCCTGGGAATGGAGGGAAGCGGTTTCAGAATTCCATACCGAACCGAGCTAACAGGTTTGACAATAAGGGGTTGTTCGAAAAGAGGTTGGTGACAAAGAGAGGTTGATCGGTTGCTAATAGGACTAGGAGGAAGAAGAAAGACCCATTCTGGTAGCAAGCCTTTATGCTACACAATCAGTTGGGGACTTTGTAAACCTGCTAATAGGAATAGCCGAGGAATGGCTCCATTTAGGCCTTGAGGAAGGAAAGAATGGAAGGAGGGGGGGGTTGACCGTAAAAAACATCAGATGCGAAGGCATAGGTAAAGGTGGAGGGTTGGTGTGGCACGTAAGGCCCAGTCCCGCTTGAAGTATCACCCACAATTGTATTTGATTGAGTTTAGGTAGCGGAGGTGGAGACAGTTGAACTAGAGCCTGTTGATTGAGATCGATATCGAGATTCCGCGAGGACAGAAGCAGGGATAGCAGGAGCGGGAGTCAATTGGTCGGGTAACGAAATAGACAGTCAAAGAGAGTCCACAAACGGAACTCAGAAAAGCCGATAGAAGCACTCATTCTTAACTAGAAAGCTCTCTATGTCTGTATGGGGGGCATACTCATCCAGATAGACGGGATGATAGAAAGAAAAGACTGGAGAGAAGACGCAATCAGCCTTGAAGATTTTATTTATAGAATAAAGTTCCTCTCCTCCCTGCCTCAGCCTATGAGGGGATCCCGAGCCTTACCTCCTTCATTGACTGGGAGCTCTCCTAAGCTTTCTTTCTTCACTACTTATAAGGGGTGTACTTTCTTCAGTCTATCCGAACCGAAGACGCACTTAACTTCTCAGACCAGACTAAGGCAGGCTTTCGCTCTTTCGACGGATTGCGCCCGGAATGAATTCTTTTGAACCATAGGATTAGGAAGAAATATAGGGCTACAGACGCAGAAGACTTACCGAATCTAGTCCTAATCATGTATTTTGAGGGTGCCTTTTTTCTTTTCATGGTTGAATTCGGGTATAAATACGTTTTCCAGAAACTGAATCTTCTTAACTTACCTTACTGTCAGGAAAGCGACCGAGAGGGACTAAAGGGCAAGTAGCTTGATATTGGTTCGAATCCAATTCGTGAGATAGCAGTAAAGGCTTCGGGGAAGATCAAAGATTCGATCGTGCACTATACCCCCCCCACACAACCAATCACTCAATGATTGAAACAATCGTCTTAATACACCGCTAAGAAGAAAACAATCAACTGCATTCGACCCGCTTCAAGCAAGAAAGTTGGTCTATCGAAGGTGAGTTGGAAGAGTGGTAATTGGTTGAAGGTCAAAGCCATTAAAAGCTACACTCTCATGGAAAAAAGACGTAGCGAAACAACAGAATGAATGGCTGCGAGCCAGCAGGGTTGGGCACCAGCTCTATGAAGCTTATTATATACGTATTAAGGGGTGGAGCTTTCATACGCCTTTCAGTCGAGTGAGTGGATAAAATCTTCCATCCTAATACCGTGGTAGCGGAGGCGGGGAGAACCAGCAAAGAAAGATCCGGGAGGCTAGATCTTGAGATGTTCTAGAGCTGGGACCTTAAGATACAGACTACGACGGAAACTTATACTAATACAAACCAATAAACCCCAATTCCAGTCAGAGAGCCCGACTGACCGAAATAACCGGACAGAGACGGAGTGAAATAACCTGATGGAACAGACAGGGGAGATAGGAAGGTTGACGGGTCAGATATCGAGGGACTAGAAAAGAAATACAGGATGGAGGGTTCGAGCGCCATTTACTTAGCCATTGACGAGCCAATTGATTGTTTGCTGGTTCCGGTGCTTGGTTGTAAGAGTGCGGAGCTAAGGGAGAAAGAACCAGCGTTTACTGAAGCAGTGGCTACCTTAGGAACTCAAGGGAGTCTTAGAAAGCTTCGGAGCCAGACTAGCAGGGCTTATTCCCGGGAATTCGAAAGCAGTCCCATACCATCTCATTCAATTGTCTGACTTTTTTTTTACTTGAACTTGAAGCTTTAAGTTCAGAGATCAGAATCTGGAATTTCGATCGATATCAACTGCCCGCTCCTTATGGAACTCAGAAAAAAAGGTAAGACACATCAGCTTCTTCAATCAGTCATCCGGATGGCACTCCATTTCGCCAAGGTGGTTGTGACTCGTACAGCAATCGAAGCTTGAGTGGGTTAACAATGCGCGAGTTATCACCCTTCATCACCATCAGGTGTGAAAGCATTTTACAGATCCATTATAGGAGAGTGAGAGGATGCAGAACAGCAAGACGTGGGAAGGTCATGTACAGCAGGGGTGGAATCCTTTATTGCTACAGCTCCAGTAGGCTTCGGCGGTGATGCTCCCATCGGCCGGTTAGACTTTTGAACTGAGCCGAGTGGTTCTGGCTTGAAATCACCATGGTTTTCAACTTTAGCCAAGCTCTCAATAGGATACCTCAATCCGATTCCAACATTCTGTAGGGAAGCCGGGAATTTGGGCTAAGCAGTTGAAGATTCAGGAATTCATAGTCGAATAGGGATTGGAAAGCTATCCGTTTGTGGGCCTCTAACCAGTCATATCCTCTTTTCTCATCAGCATTTAGGTAGCTGAAGGATGGAAACCGTGACTCCAGTTCGATCAAACATGGTCTTGGTCCGGGCATACGAAAGGATGGGAACGAGACCGAAACTCCAGTTCAGTATCTCGGGGGTCTTGGTTGGTCAGGTAGTCCTCCCTCAGCGTCAAAATTCGAATATTGCACTTTGACCGATGAAATAGATCAGTTGGAAGATTCGGTTTGATTCGCTCGCAGCAACGGAAGGCAGACGCGCATACATACGCTGCAGTAAAAGCCTTTTTTTTATAGGCACCTATATGATAGGGAAACCTGATGACCAGCCTCACCTCATTATTGGTCCTCGGATGATGATCAATGCAAATAGATCACTTTCTGCTTTCCCTCCAACTCTGTCGATCTAGTACCGACGCTGCTGGTTCGCCAATAGACCCGACCCCATGGAAGAGCCTCTACCTGATCATATTCACAAGCGAGGGATGATCTCATGTAACCGTTCGCGATGATCTCCATGTAACCGTCCCAATGCAGACCAAGAAAAGAAGGGTCGTCACTCCAGGGACTCCGACGGGAACTGTTGAAGCGAGAAGTGCTGATTGTCGAGGACATAGAAAAAAGCGGACCAGACGTTATCCAACGTTCAGGAAGAACACAGACGTGAATAAGTCTGATAGGTATAGGTATTGAAAGTGTTTGGGTTGTCACTGGCTATGGCAGGAATGGGCGATGCCCTGAACCCGCCCTTTCCTTTAGAGCAAAGTTGCCTCATCCCGACGGGTTCTACCATCAAAGCGTGCTCCGATCGCGCCTAGCCGGGCAGGGAATTCTCTCCTATCTCCGACCGAGCATACGAGCATAAGCGATTGCAGTTTTTAACTAAATAGCTAGTCGGGTTCGGTTTTGTTAGGCTAGACTAGACACGTATGCACCTTCTTTTTACTTCGACGTTGAGCAAAGGGTTCGCCAACCCCAGATCTATTTATAAGAGGTAGTCAAAGAGGTTCTCTTACTTACCCAGACCCGCAGCGTGCTTCTGTTTCCTGTTCTTTCCAGCTCCAAAAGTTGGTTTTCTTTTCCTGCGCCCCATTCCAAGAGGCTAGATCGTACTAATCCGACTAATCATACGTTAGCCCTGAGTCTGCTCGGTCTTCCTCTACTTCAAGTTGAGATCTGGTGCCCCCGCCCGAAGTTCTTTTGCTTTGGCGTGCTGCCGTTTCCAGGTCTTTCAGCTATCTGTCCTTCCAGCTGAATAAGATGGGGCGCACTGGCCCCAGAGCAACCTATGAACTAACACCCTATTTTTAAAGAATCTGTTGTTGAATAAGATAGGGGGAGACTCCTTCTCGTAGGCAGGGGAAGCTCAATAACTGTATTTTAGAGTACAAGTCAGACGATGCAGACGCAACGCTATACCTAGAGTCTGATTTGTTTTCACAGTCTGAATCTCAGATTGAAATCCTACACAGAACCTCCATAGGGAAGGGCGTCTAGCCAGATCGAGAAGAACCTTCAAATGATAGAACTAGAGTCGGGAGCCGCATAGATAGGCACGATAGAAGGAAAAAAAGGCCTTGGCTTTAGTCCCTATGTCCCGTACCCTTTCCCTTTGGGTAGGGAATCCACAGGAAGAAGCAGGAAATCACCCGAGGAATGCCTCTATTTATGCCTGGCCGCAGTAGGAGCCAACTTCTTTCTTTTACCCCTATTCCAGCTCAGAGGAAAGAGGCACTGGGACCAGTCCTCTATTTAGGAACAATACCAACCTACTCTGTTCCTACTCTGTTAGCAGTTATCAAGCGACTGGAACAGGTATTGAGAGCCTTTCTATGGAAAGGGAGTGAACTTAGCCATGGCGGGGCCAAAGTGGCATGGGTTAATGTGTGTCTCCCCTTTAAAGAGGGAGGGTTGGGAGTCAAAAGGCTTGACACATGGAATCAAGCTGCTATGTTGAAACATGTGTGGAACCTTTGTAGTGATCGGGAGAACTCTATTTGGTCCAGCTGGGTTTGGACCTACTTGATCAAAAGGAGAAGTTTCTGGGAACTTAAATGTCCCGGAGATTGCTCATGGACATGGCGTAAGATCCTGAATTTAAGGGAAATTGCCCGTGGAAAAATAAAGTACCCAGTAGGTGATGGGCGAACCTCGAGGGACAGGATAGTATGGGCTGAGTCTCCTAATGGAAAGTTCTCCATTAAGAGCGCATGGAACTCTGTGAGGCATAGAGAGACTGTGGTGGGTTGGCATAAACTTGTGTGGTTCAAAAACTGAATCCCCCGTCATGCTATCATTCTTTGGATGGCTATCCGGGGGAAGCTATACACACAGGACAAACTAGTCAGCATGGGTATTATTCAGATTAACCGATGTGTATTATGCAAGGAAGAAGAGGAAACTCTTGACCATCTGTTCTCCTCTTGCCCATTTACGGCTCGTATTTGGTCACTCTTGTGCGATAGGTGTGCGCTCCCACGTTCACATCGGAGATGGGAGACAAATGTGGAATGGCTATCTCGAAACTTCAGTGATAAATCATTGCTGTCCCTGATAGTTAGATTGATGTTCGCGGCATTTGTTTACTCCTTATGGAAGGAGAGGAAGATGAGGATGCAAAGTGGTAAAACTAGGAGGTTAGTTCAAATTTACTTGGAAATTCTGGAGTATGTCAGAACTAGGACCATTTACCAGCGGAATTTTCCAAGGTCATCTGCGAATATCAGGCTGGTAGAAGCCTGGGGCCTTACTGACAGCATCTGTAGCTAACCTTGTTTGTTGTCACAGCTTGGTTTGTTTGTGTTGTACTGCTGGATTTGTTCATCTGTCTGGGTTTGCTTGGTTGGATGGGTTGCTGCACTGGGGGTGTTCTGCAGGTTATGGAGCTTGCTGCACTGGGAGTATCTGTTTGACTATTGCTGTATGAATAGAGTGCTGCCAGTATCTGCTGGGTTTCCCTTGCTGTATTATGGAGCTTTGCTTTTGTGATTTTCCTTGTTCATTATAAGTTAAGGAGCAGGTGATGCCGCCCGGTACTTTGGTTACATTGATTGTTGTATTTCATTAGTTATTGAAATAAAGCTTATTACTTATCCAAAAAAAAAGAAGCTATCCTGGCATTCCTCATGCTCTCATAGGACTGCACGGCAAGCTTCCTTAAGACCGGATCATTATAGATTTCTTTGGTATCAATCGTTACATTTGAGAAGCTTGTCTATGACTTGCTCTGGCTGACTCTTCAGATACTTCTTGCGCTTTTTCCTAGTGTCTACAATTTCCATTATTTTTTCGAATGCCCCAGACAAGCAGCTCCTTATCTTATCTTCTTTGATGAGATACAACCATATGGGAGCCCAGGCCTTGTGAAATTTCACATCGAGTGCTCTGCCCTCCCACTCGGTAAAGCACTCTCTTATCTTCTTAGTGGCAGTATGCTTGGAGGCATTCCTGTTGAATACCCCCGCATGAAGGTGATACCCACCTTCACTATCATTGTGGTTCCTTTGCCACTAGAACGGCCCGGCAGTCGAATAGTTGACTAAGCCGGTCTCTCACCAACTCCTTCTTTGCGGTAGGTCTTCTATCCGCATGAGTTAGCGTAACAAGAATGAATTTCTTGATTGTGGTGCCCCTTCTTTCCATGGTTCCTTCCTTCATTTGTCTGTGCTCCATCTCTACCTATGATGAAATCCAAATGAGGTTTGTCCCTCCTGCGTCTGCTTGCTACTCCCGCTTTCTCTTCCTTGATCGTCGTTGGTCCTTCTTTCTCTTGCTGCTCAAGATGGTCGATTGCTGCTGTCGGCTACCTATGCCTGCCCGCTGATTGCTCGACCATCTCTCTACGCTCTTTCGAATTCCTATTTGAATCCTGAATCCCACCCATGTGTAAAGAAAAGCTGCTGTTGGTCAAATGCAATGCTTCAAAACTTTCCTTTTTCTGGTCACTAGAGCGCGTTTGAGCATCGGTTGCGAAGCTTTGGGGACTATAGACGACCTGGCCTTCCAGCTCGACCCGGACTAAAGAAAGATCGGTCCGTTAGTGCAGCTGTGTTTGGGGGGCCCCTCTCTTCCTTCAAGGAATAGAGTCAGGCATTTACCTAATTCTACAATGGAGAGAATCGTCTGCTGTGAACAATTGGACTGAAAGCTGACAGCAAGCATTCCTTCCGCTGCTCGAGAATGCCCTGTTTTGAGGTGCAGATGAGGTGGAAGAATCGGTTGTGCACAGTTCCCATGGGGAGGTATAAAAATAGTCAAAGAAAAGTCCTCTCTGATTTCGAAAGACTCATTTGATCAAAGAATTTCTCATGTGACAAGCACTGATCGACATCTGCAAGGCGCTGCTTCAATCATCCAGATTCCCCGTAGGCAACATCTAGCTATCAAAAGAGAAGCTCTTAGTCCTTAGTACACTATTACACTACCAGCACAGTAAGGAGACATAACCTAAAGGGTGGGCGTAGAGAGGGTGAGGGGCCTCTATCTTCAATTCTGTAAGGCAGAGAATGGCCATATAATCGATTTACACTTGATTTTGTTGCCCCATTTTGCAGTAGATGCTATCGATCCTACATTCCCCTAGCTACCAGTGCTATATCTAATACATTCTTTTCTATCCTTGCTTGCTCTACCCTTCCTACTAGGGTAGAGATTCAAACAACAAAGAACCTAGTAATTAATCGCATCTCCTTTCCTTGCTTATCTCTCTTGAGCCCTCTGTCAAGAACTAAAAGCAGAAAGAGCATAACCATATATATAACTGAGAATCGGTTGCCGCTGTTCTCTTTCTTGAAAGTGGGATTTTCGATCTCTTTGGTGGTGTCATTATGCACGTTCCAAACCATTTCATCATTCACCAACTATTTGCATCTCAATCATCCATTGATGGCTTCAGTCCACTGACTGGACTCTCCTCCCTATCTTCACCTTCACAGAAGTGGAATCACAATAGCTTCCAAAAGTCGACCAAAAGGGGGCAAAGCCAGAGGCAAGGAAATCCAAAGGGCTCGGAGCCCGATTCTGACTCGGAGCAGGTTGGTCGTAGATCTACGACCAGCCTACATGCGACTAGCAACAAGAGAGGGATAGATAGAAGGGATTCTAAGGCATTATTTAGTGCTCTAACCCTGTAGCTACATCCAACTACAGGAACTTAAACTGCAACCTCATCCATTTAGGAAAGGCAGGAAATCAAGAACTAAAACCGGAAAGAGGCAGCGGCATTCTACTAGATAGGCATTGAAGCTCTTGGAGTCTAAGACTTCTAACTCGCGTCTTAAGTGATCTTCGACCAACCCTCAGGACAGATCAAAGAGGAACTAGAATAGGGGAAGTAATGAGGATAGCTAAAGGCAAGGATCTCATAGATCAGGGTGGGCATAGAGAGGAAGGAAGGAGCTGCTAAGGCTGTCTTTCAAAAGATTCCTCCCTACTATTTATTTGATCTATATACTATGCACTGAGCTAGCAGCACTCTTAGCTTCCTTGCTAGTGCTAAACCTTGATAAAGGAAGGAAAGCTACATAAAAGTCCCAAAGGAAAGAAGACTGACACTCATCCCCATCCTTCTCTTTCATAGCTATCACTTGAGAGATAGAATGGCTTCTAATCCATCCTTGCTTCTTATTAGTCTTAGGAGCAAAGAGTAAAGAAAGAAAGAAAGCTTAGGAGAGCTTCCAGTTAGGCAAGGAAGTATAAGGTCAGTCCTAACTGCCCCCGCCCTTTTCTATTTAATAGCCGCAATCCGCTTAGCTACACGGTTGCTCTCCTTCGTCTTCGCTCAGCCGAGCCGATAGTCTCATACGAACTCCTGCTATGAGGATTCAGCATAAACTCGTAAAACCCACAACAGCCATACCGGAATAAACGCAGTCAATGGCTCTAATCGATTATTTACTTCTCTGTTGGATTCAAATCGGAATTGGAAATTGCGTAATATAATGGCGGTTGGAGCAGTCAGTACAATCGCTGCTTGAGGAAGAACCTCCTGGTTCGATCGGTAATCTTGCAATCCCGGGAGTGATGAAATCCTTTTCATTTCATTTAGTTCTGGTTGGAAACTTATGAAAAACAAAACAGGAGAACAAAAACGAGAGAAGGAAAGCAATTGTCGTTCATTGCGGTACGCCGCTTTCTAGGTTCACTTTTGACCGTTTGAAGAAGTCTTTTGACTAATGAAAGATAGGTATACTAAAGCACTTATTTCAAAGGGTTCCAAACCTGACTCCATAGGCAACTCTATAACTATCCCTAGTGAACAGGTAAGAAAATCAAAGAAGAACTGGGAATGAGATAGGAATGGAATGAATTCAAAGCCGGGAAGATAGATTTACATAAAATGATTTGTGTACGGATGCCCAATAGCCAATCCCGTTGACCGGGAAGGAGAACATATGACCGGACAGGGCAAGCAAGGAGATCATACTAAAGGACGAAAACCTTTCATAGTATAAAGCAGCAGTAAACAAGTACCGGATGGGCACCACATACCTGGAATCAGGGGATGGGCACAGGGATGGAATGGTATACAAGGAAAGAAAGTGACGCTCTAAAAGAAATTATGTAAGCGGATGCCCATAAGGAAGGCATTAATTAAAGAAGGGGATGGCACTAAAGAAGCCAACAATTTCATCTTTTATCTCAGAAGGCTTGTCCACCCTAGAACCGTCCTCCTTAACAATAAAGAAAGCTTTCTCCCTTGGCGACTCTTGACTGCCCATAGTTTCTTCCATTCTTGTTTTGAGAGAGGAGTGCTTCTGACCCTACAAGGAATTCTTTAGTTTCCGTTTAGTGGGAAGAAGAAGAAAGGGGAAACCACTTCTGATCTTTGCGAGCACGAGTGAGTTATACACTACCTTCCCACCCCGGTCAGAGAGAATTGCGTAAGGGGCGAAGCGTAGGCGGGAACTTGAAGCTTCTCAGTCCTTACTCAACTATCAGTACAGTAAGGCTTCGCTTTCCTCCCCATCTCTCATTCCTTTTCTTCTTTTTCCTCGAGTCCCCTCACTCCATTGCCTAACTACTTGACTGAGACTGAGCTTACCTCCTCCCCTTTCTTCTCACTTGACTGGTGAGCTACTTACTATCATTGAGACTTGAAAGAGAGAGATAGTAATATAGGCTGAGAGGAATGTAAGACGAGCTACTCTACTATCTACCTAACACTCGTTCTAAAAAAAGTTGACTGGCTCACGTACTATCGTTCTATTTGAATTCCGTTTCTCCTGAAGCTTGAAAGCGGGCTCAAAGCAAACTACGGCAAGAAAGAGTTCTTTCGCGCAGCTCGCCCCGGCTGTGAGACTTGTGCTTTCGAGTAACCCATTTGCTCATCGCTTGATATGGTTCTTACGTCGGAAAAGAAAGAGATTGGGAATGCCGGACTAAGCAAAGAGAACATATTGAAAGGATTGAACTTATCGAACGAGGCCTATTCAACTACAGGAATTTCTTCTGGTTCGCTACTTAGATTATTGGATTGGACCGAAACCGGCCTAGGGTGAGCTACTTACTTACTTGACTTTCTTCCTTGTGGAAATGGCCGATTCACTACTCCCTCGAACTGTCTTATCACTTTCCTGGTTCACAACTAGCTCTATTTTATCTTTCTCCTTTGGCTTTCAACACTAAAACAGTTCCTTCAAAGGAAAGAAGGAATTCACCGGCACAGGCGCACAGAACAAACAAAGACAATAGGACTGGACCCGTTCAAGCAGAATCGTAGCTTTTTCAGCTTGCCTTACTACAACCTTCCTTTTAGACTACTGGTGCGCTACTCGATAGCTTCCGTTTCGACTATTTAATTCTTTCTAGTTCGAAAAGAAGTTTTGTTACTGGGCTTAGAAGAGGAAACACATTCAATTGACTGATAATACCCGAATGGAAAGTGAGAAAATGAGTTTATACGATTAGAAGTTGGCCTTCTAGGATCAATCCTGAACGGCCAAGTCCCCTGCCAACCAAACTACGAATTCTCATTTCTTTGACCGATAGGAACCTCTTTATGTGATTCAAGAAGTGGATTAGCTTAACTAGACTAATCGACTTCAAACCTATCTTGAGAAAGCCAATCCAAGGCTTATAGGAGGGAGTTGAAAACGACAAGCAATTACCTCTTTCTTTCCCCACGCCTTCTGCCTCGATTCGGATGATGCATTCCACTTTGTTGACTTTGACTTTTCAATCCCTGACCGTTCACTTGAACACGGAAGCTTTCAAGCAGAGACAAAGCAGGCAAGAAGGAATTTACTTGCCGATTGACCAAAACGAATTCTATTGGCATTACTGAAATCGCATTTTATTCGATCTTGAGTACCAGAGTCGTTCTAACTTGATTCGCTCACAACGTGGCCGTAGAATCTATATTTAGTGATGAGGTGAGGACCGTTGCCTGTTGAGGACTTCCGACTTGGATTACCAGTTTCTCATTCACCTGCGAACAACTAGGGACAGATAGAGGTGGGATACTAGAGAGAGATCGTACTATTCGAAGTTTATCTTTCAGCTTTCACCACTCGCCTTCAGAAAGATTGGGATGAATTCTGATTAGGGAAGCCGGCACGCACTGGGGACAGCTAACAACGTGTAGTGACTGTACCACTCTCTTTGACTCACATCGGGCACTCCACCGTCATGATTTAAGGAAGCAGGCTAGCTAGTGCTATAGATATAGATTGAGTCCGGCAAGCTGTAAATACAAGGTGCTCCACTTCTAGAAGATTAAGTAACTAATTGGTGAAGAAGGGCTTAAAAGAAGTCATTCATTGGCGAGGAAGACTGATCTCTTTTACACAAGGTCGAGAAGTCACTCAGGTATACAATATAGAAGAAATGCGGTTGATAAGCGCCCTGGAATTCCATTCTAATAGAGCGGCTCGAGGTCAAATCCATGTTCCTAAGTCAAGATGAAGCGAATACTAAAGTCAGAAAGGGAAACTGAAACTCATCCCGTTCAAGCGCATGAGAATCTATAGTTTCTAGCCTGAGACGAAAGCATTGGGACTTCTCCTTGCCTGTCCGCTCTGAATGGCTACTAACAAGAACAAGGAAAGTTGCACATTGACAGTTGAGCAATCGTGGTTAAACGGCGTTGATCATACCCATTCTTTTTATCCCTATGGAACCAACCACAGTCTGATTTTCCATACCTCTTCTCTTCTCGACTACTCCCTTTTCTCGACTACTAAAGGCAAGGTAGCGGGAAAGCTCATCTCTTGCCCCCCTTTAGCGGACCAATGAATTGATCTCGAGCAGAACCGTTCAAAAAGAACTCAAGTACAAGAACCGCTTGGCTTATCAACCGCATGGAGTTGTAGTATCCCGCGTCGAACCTTCGAAAAGCGGTTTATGCGTTTATCACCTAGCCGCATAGGACCAGATATTCTCTGTTTCTCCCAAGCGGGAAATAAAGCATAGGCACTCCTGCTGTAACTCTTTTCTTTCCTGTCTCTAACTGTACTACTAGCAAGTAATTGATAAGAGGTTAATGAGTGAAGTGACCAAGGGATAGGGTTAACAGCTAGTACTGCTAAGACAACAGCTACTACTGCTTAACTCAATTCAACTACTTGCTTACAGTTAGAGTTTTTCACTCTACAAAAAGCCACCTTCTACCCTAGCTGAACTCCTCGGCTTCACAGGAGAAGGGACCTCCCTTCAATCCATTGGAAATAGCAGCTAGAGCCACAGATTGGTCCAGATTCTTCACTTCGAGTGCATTACTATTAAAGCGACTGAGGTATTCTCGAAGCCTCTCTTCTGGTTTTTGCTTAATTGACATGAGGTGGACCAAGGTCTTCGGCTACTCACGAAATTTCTTAGTAAGCTTTAAAGTTGTTTAAAAGAACTGATTGAAGTAGGAGGGAGTGAAGTATACCATAGCCGAGCTGGTCCTTGTAGCGTGGCTGGGAAGGCTCGGCACATGACTGCGTCAGGTGCGTTGGTCATAAGCGCCTTGAAGCCTTCGAGATCTTGGATCGGTGGTGCCTTTGTATGGTGAAATTTGGGGCATCTTTTTCTTGGGAGGAAGAGGCACGTCCATAACTTCTTTAGTAAAGGGTGGATCGGAGGGGAGATCTACTTCATATTGAACTCCGGTTCCATTCACCTTTTCCACCACAGCTCCCAATTTGGATTCCATCTCTTCCATCTTTTTAAATTTAAGAATCCTCCTTCTCCAGTTCCTTGCTTGTGGTAGTACCGCGGCCGAAGCATGGGTGGATGATTGTTCCGCCTTCTCTCGTGAGTCCTCTTCTTCCTCTGATTCTGATTCTTCTTCTTCACTTCTTTCTTCCTTCTCCTTCTCACTTCCTTCACTATCATCTTCATTAGGAGATCTCCCCTCTTGGCTTTCATTTAAAAAATCCTTCTCATCTTGTTCAGATGCAGCATCCTTTTCACCCTCTTCCTCCTCAAGAATCATTCTTCTTGAAGTGAAGCTTTCTTCCGCGGGAAATTTACTTATCGTCTTTTTATTTTCTGTACATTACCTTTCTCAAAAGGTCTTTTTTGGATTCATATTCTTTTGGTTGCCCTCTTGGCCTTGTTCTAGTAATAGACGATCGAGCTCCAGCTTGACTGGGAGATGCTGATTTCTCTCTGTCAGAAGTCATTTTAACCTGCCTTCTTCTTCCCTGCCTGACTAGTGTGATTACCGAGCACAGGAAAAGATCAAGGAATCAATCGGGTAACTTAATAAAAGACATGATTCTTCCTAAACCTGAACAGCAGTTCTTGACGGCAAGGTCAAAGATCAATTCACTCTTCTTTTCTGAATTTCGATTCTTTTTGTGTTCAGTCATAAGCCCAGCCCTTTTCTTTTGAAGCTTGTTTCCGCCTCCTTTTGTTCGTAACGTTGGGATTCAAAAAATCACATAAATGAAGGGAAGCTGTGTTTGATGCTCGGCTCTTCTTTATCATTTGCCTTTCCTTGCTTGAATGCTTTCGAATCAAAGAAAGAAAATAAATAGCGTAGTGTAGTAAGTAGTCTAGATCGTTTCATGATTGCTTTTCAAAGTCAGATACGACCGGAAGTCTACTCCTATCAGTGAGTACCGGTTTTATACATCCCCTTTTTTCTCATAATGCGGGTGGGCTTTCCCACTTCAAGGGGGTATGCAACAAACCCCGCTTCCACCTCTTGCTCTTGATGCGCCCTATTAGATTTGTTTGGGCAAGATCAATTTAGTTCAATTTTTTTGAACAAAAAAATGGGATAAAGTCGAATAGAAAAAGGCTAGGAAAGCAGACACAAGCGGATAGAAGAAGAAGAAAGAAGAATCGATGAAGTCTGATTTATTATATTAGAATAATAAGTCTCAATTCTCGTGACCTTGCTTTTGGTGGTGCATAGTTATGCTGGCGCTGTTAAAGGGCGCCATCGTCCAGCTCAGGAACCTCCTTCCGGTATCCACTCGGGACCTTCTATCCGCCTGGAAGATTTTCCACCGAATATTGAGGATGGGAGGGTGAGAGTGATACCCCCGCTGGACATTAGAATGGCGTTTTGGGAAAAGACGCTGGTTGGGTATTTTATTGGGCAGAAATTGGCTTATTAAAAGCTTAAAGGGTAATTGTTGATATGAAGTCTTAGGCCATATAAAGAGGTCTCCTCTAGGTATTGGTTTATTTGAATTATTCCCTTTCCTTTGCCTATTTATGCTTTCAAGCAGTTCAATACCAGCAAATTAAAGAGCACCGGACTCGACTCGTTCAATGAGCTTGCAATTCCTTTCTTATTATTTCTGGAGTGTAATTCGGGTATAGGACTTTGCTTGCCTGCTACTTTTATTTATCAGATTTTGACTGGTTCCAGGTAAAAGGGCTTTTGCGGCTATTCCTATTCAAAGCGGATAAAGAGTTTATGACTACCTCTTCCTATCACACCGAGAGCAAGAGCTTCCTCTTCTATCCCTGAATTGAGCTGTTGCGAAAATCGAACTCACTAGATTCTAGAACATCGGTTATTATCCTAATAGCAGCTGATGAAATGGCAAGTGCCAGGCTAAAGACAAAGAGCTGTTCGCGGTTCCTATTGTTTTGTTAAATTACAACTCAAAGGGAAAGATATTCGCAGAAGCTTCAGAGGCCATACAGCGAAAGATTCCTTCAAATAGCTCATCACGAGAAGTAGTCCTTTGGGTCTAGATTCTCAGGCCTTCCTTCCCCTAACCCCAGGAAAATCAGTGAGTTGCCCCCACTCAACCTATTGAGTTTCCTTCACTCGGGTATTTGAGTTCCACTACACTAAGACGAGAGAAGTCGGGATTTTTGGCATCCTTCCTTCTTCGTGAGTTCGTATGAAACTGGTGACTAAGCCTTTTCCTTCTGCCTTTGCAAAACTACCGACGGGGTATTTCCTTCTAAAGAATTTCATCCTTAAGCTGGATAGCCTTTAGGCTTAGTTAGTTAAGAGTAATCCCCCCTTGCCTTTGAGAGCAGTCCAATACCAGTTGATTCATTAGCAATGGTAGCAGGAAAAAATCCACTACGCTTTTAGCCAGTTATTCCTTCTTTAAGGCTTTTTGCCGGGTAAGATGCTAAGAGAGGAATCACTGCTTATCCATCGGGTGTGACTGAACTGGGTGACTGAACTACCTTCCCAGAACCCAGAGCATAGCCTTAGACTGATTCTTCTATCCTTCGTGCCTTCCCTTCGCCCCTTGGCTACGAAACTAGGCTGTGATCCGCATCGATAATAAAATTGATTCATGCATCTCGGGATCACTCTTTTCGTTTTTTTATTCCATCTCGCTTAACTGACTACGATATGACTTTGCTTCGCACCTTACTCTATCACTTAGCCTTAGTGGGCCTAGCTGACCGGCACGGAAAGGAATGGAATTTCTTTAAGCTTCACTCCGCTATCAGACTAGTTGCGAAGCGTTGGGATAACTAAAGTGGAATATGCCTCAACTAGTTGCCCAGGATGAGGCCATTGCAGCCACTAGCACGGCCAAGTCACCAACCTATGGCTCCGGGGAAGCCGGCAGGGAGGAAGGATGATAATCCAACCAAAGGAATTAGCCACTCGTTCTATCAATAGGCGCCGTGGGCCTATGAGCTTCTGGGCCTGTACGATTTCCTGTCCTCAACAGTTCAAAACGCTTGACACTGAGAGCTTTGGTGAATATTTTGCCTTTTGGTTATGGAGTCTTTCCTTCCTTCCAAGCCGCTTTCAAAGCAGTAGGCAGTCTCTTCTTTCTTCTTATATGGTAGCCAGTCTTTTTTAGAATGGTTGAATAGAGCCTCCCTTCTGTCTCCCAGTCTGTCTTATAAGAAGATAGTAGTAAGTCAGTTGTAGGTTTACGAATGGCTTCTTTGAGACTTTCTTCTCTTTGCTAGAATCGCTTCTTCTCTTTGAAAGAATGCGCTGTGATCTTTGAAAGTTCATCCTAGCTATCATCTCAATCATTCTTCATTCACTTCGAGCCCTCGGGTAGTTTTCTCATCCAGGAGAGTAGTCTTAGAGGCGGTCTCCTCCCTGTCCTTCTTAGATGGTATCCTCTCTGTCCTTCCCCTTTCCCGGACTCGAGAACCCCTGAAGCGCACTGGAAGCATCTCAAGGAAAAGAGAGAAGTCAAATATCGTAGGCTTTAGATAAGATTCCCTAGTAGATAGCTAAGCTAAGAGAGTGCTCCGGAAGAGCTAATATTCAAAATTCTTTCCCTTTCTTTCACCGAGGAGGCTAACTAGATAGATGGTGGGTCTAAGGAAGAGAAGAATATGAGCTATATTTTCATCCCCTTTCAGTTCCTTTCCTTATCCTTAGAACAGTAGGGTTTGAAGCTGGCAAAGTCAATCAATCCAGCAGTCAAAGGGGCAAGTGCAGTCACTCAACCAACGCCTTTCAAGCAATATCTTAAGTAGGGGTAGGGCTCTTAGGCAGCAATAGAAATGACTCTGACAACCTGTCTCAATCTTTACCTCTCCAGGATCAAGAAAGACCTCTTCTTCTAATTAAGATGTTTTATCTCTGGGGAGTTTTCAAGCCAATCTATAAGTCTCTTTCCTTTAAAGCCTTGAAGTTCAAATTGTACTTTCAAGTGAAGCAAGTATAATTTCTAGTCAAGCATCAGAGTCAGGGTCAGCCCTGTCAGCCAAGATGGATGTCTTTCTTTCTCCTAGAGAATATGCTTTCCCCATATCTTTTTTAGTGTGTGTGTCTCTAGTAGCTGGCCTAGTGGCTATCCTCTTTCCTGCAGTCCTAAGCTCAGTCCCTGTCCTTATGTATGGGCTTCTAATCTAAGGTACCTCCGTCCCTGGAGATATGAGTTTACAAGTGTTGGATTCTGAAACAATAGCATTCTATACTTCTCTGTCTATCGCTCTCACTATTATCTTAATCTGAATGTCTAGGAGCAGGAATTTCATTGTGCTTTCAATAGGCTCAATGTCTGGTCTAACTGATGTTCCCAAACACTTCAGCAAGAGACATCATTTTTTGATCTTCTTCTTTCTTGTTGATGTAGCAGAGTATCTAAAGGGGTATCTAATTGGAATGCTAAGGTCAGGCCTTGTGTAAACCTATCCTAATCCCAGTCCAGCGGTCTCTGTCCCTTAGGCAAGCGCAGGAAGCACTCTTTCAAATGGGAAAGAAAGATGGAGTGTACTATCACCTGGACTAAGGTTATCCTATTTCCTTTGCAGATTAAGCAGGCACTTTTTTCTTTTCACTTGAAGGATAAGTTTTTCAACACCCCACCTACTTACTTTTCCAGCCAGAAAGGGGACTAGTCTCTTAGTTAGCCAGTCAAGGTGTCAAACGAGCAAAGCAAGGGCTAGGTCAAGGTCAAAGAGAAAAAGGGTAAAGGGTTCTTTCTCGTAAAGCACTCTTGCTATCATTCCTCGCCTTACTACCAAGCGTAATAGCTAAAGAGCTAAGAGTGCTAGTGTGATTCCGTATAACAAGAGTGTCATTCCGTCTAGCGATAGTGGGCCAGTAGTACCCGTATGTATCTATTGTACCAGTAGTTGCGATTTTCATTCATAATTTAATCGAGTATATCCTATGCATTTCCAGTTCTTTTCTTTCTCCCTTTACGCGAGTTGAAGTTTAAGTTGAAGATTTCCTTCCCTTCCTGCTGAACTCTCTCTTAGTTCCCCGCCAGCTAATGCTAAAAGGCAGTCCTAATCTACTTCTTTTTCTCTTCCAGCTAGTTCCGGTTCTCTTGATTGAAGATGGGTTGATATGGGTTCATGCGAGCTCCTAGTCATTTCAAGGTACCTTGGATGTTTTGGGGTCAGAGCTAACAGCTATGGAATTCCCGGGGCTGGTAGCAGTCTCAATTCTCGTATGCTTAACACGTGGTGGAGCTAAGGATTTCATACCTTCTTTCTTTTCTATGTTTCTTCTCGCCGACCAAGGCGAGGCGATCTTAAGCCGTTTCAAACACGGAAGGGAAGGGGCCATCTACTACTAAATCATACCTTTCGGACGTTGCCACCGCTCAATCCACCCCTGCAGAAAGTTGGTATTCAAGAGACGGAAACTATGTCAAGAAGGTGGAACTAGGAATAAGAATAGGGATCCACGTCGAGCCATCCTGACGGACGAGCAGCATCAATTGAATCGGCAGACACAAAGACGAAGACAGAGACGAGCTAACATGTAAAGTAGTGGAATGGAAAAGGATGGTAGCCCACCCAGGACAGCACATAGAGTAAGGTTGGCTCTATGCGAGAGAGGAAAACCGCATGGACACGGCTCCTTTTGGATAGATCGTCAAGCAATTTACCCATATAGCTATTATCGCGAGGGTTAAATACAATCCATTACATCTGGATTGAAACTTGAGAACCTCGAGAACCAAAGATATAAACTGAAAGATAGAAGCTATCTAACAATTTGAATATGAATAGGAACAGCCTTCAGAGAGAAGAGACAAGGCCAGGCCGAAACGAGATTGCCATTCCTCGATTAGGGCTCGGGCAAATGGGGTCACCCTGGAAGGGGAAAGTCTTACCTTTTGGAAACATAAGGCGCATCAGAAAGGAATGGAATCCGGATATCTTGAGATAGCCAGATTCATGAGCGGAGGACTAAGTCAAAGTGAAAGTCGGTGCCATTGTTAGTGCCAATACAAAAGAATAGTGAACACCAAGTGAAGAGCCACCCTCCGGAACTTGAGAAGGGGGACGAACTGCTTTGATTGGATCCGATCTGGTAGACAGAGACGAAGACAAGGATGAATAATCTGAAGAAGGCTATGCCGAATCCGAGGGAAACTGTGAAGAAGAAGACTACGAAGAAGGAAACCGATGCCTAGGCCAAGGCTGGTACCTAATTTTAAGTTGAATCTAAAGCTGAAGTTAGGGCTGGAGCCTGAGTTGGTGTTGATGTCCTAGAGTAGCGAAACTACAAGTGAAGGGGCGCTATCCGGAACCCTTAAGGTCGGGGACAATCTGCTTCGATTGGGCCTTGCAGGCAGACAGGCTAACTTGTGGAGACGAAATGGAATCCTATATAAGTGAGAATGGCGAGTCCCGAGGGAGACAAGCTGAGCTAACAAGCTGGCTGAATATATCATGGGATGCCCGATTTGCGATTGAGCTAGCCGATAACTAGCTGATAAGTAGGATGATCTCTCAGGTCTGGCATGAGCCACTCCATTCCTACTTCCACTCAACAAAAAATATAGGATTCTTGGGCCCTACCTCCAGAGTGGGATATGGAGGAGTGCGTACGGCTATTTCGGACCAAAGGGGGCCAGGCCAAGGCCAATAAGTAAGAGAAGTAATAAAGGGGAGCCACACCCGGGCTATGAGCTATTGAGTCCTTTTCTTGCCGCAAGGGTTGAGTTCGCTAGCCATTCAATCCGATCTTCCCTTCGCATGGCAGAAGAGCGCGGCTCGAGACTACTCTAACAATTTAAAATGAAAGGCAAGCAGGAATTGAACCCACTAATGGGCCAGCGCTTGGCGTTTACTCTAGCCCGTCTTTATAGGATAGACCTATTTATTCAGTTGTCTTTCCCCTTACCTTATCAGTAGATCGGTTGAGGCCCGACCCTTGGGGTTTCCGACCTTGATGCCATAGTTTGGAGGGGGCTGAGCAGTGGGTTGGAAAGAAAGAGTTGTAGAAAGAGAGGAATCGAGATAAAGTGCACTTTCCCTTGATGTCAGTCTATTCCAACAAAGCACACAATAAGTGAGATGAGCCTGCCAGCTCAGCCTTGGCCCTATGCCTTTTGGCCAGCTCGTCTGGACTTGGCTTTGACCGGTCTGCCCCCCCTCTTGCAAGGATTCGGCGCCTCCACTTGATGCTTTACGCCCACGCTTCGTTCAGGCAGCGCTACTCGGATATGTCTTGCCAATCGCCAAAGCAGTGCAACTTCCAGGATTTTTTTCGGCCAAGCTCGGGAACCTTCCCTTTAGTGAAAGGCTCTATCCCGGGACGAAGAGAAAGAGAGGGGGGGGCTTGCCATCCGACCCGCTTCCCCCTTCGGACTTCTTCCTGTGGAGTGAACCGATTTGCTTCACACTTGATAGAAGCACTAGTCTCGCACGGCTGCATGTCTGCTTGTTTGCGCTGTCTGCTGTGCTCTTAGCTTCTTTGAATTGACTGAATCAGGAATTAGCCTAAAGGGTGCATTCCTGAGGAGAAGCGTAGGCTCGGTGCTTCACTCGATAGAAGCGCGGAGAAAGGCCACTCAGCGAGCCCTATAGCGCGCGCATCGGGCTTCAAGAAGCAGACTAGGGCAATAAGGCATTGAAAGCGCTCGCCTTCGGCTCCCTACTCAGGAATTAGCCTAACGGCAGAGCTCTTGCTGCACTCAACTAATAATTGTTATGATGATAGTATATATAAGGTAAGGCAGGAATAAGACCGAAGCGGATCTAACTTCAGCAATACAGATTTTCTTTCTTACGGGGGAGGAAGCAAAGCTAGTCTCGTCCCCCCATACCAGTACCAGCTAGCAGTCTCGTTTATAGATCTCCTTCTTTACTTAGTAGGATTCCCGGGTGTCTATACGATGATGAAGGCAGGATGCCGAGAAACGTGTCTCTATCTACGAAGAGCAGGCATGTGTGGGACTGTAGGACAAGGCTCTGCAAGACCTTTCATTTAATATGCCTTCTGTATAACCGCAAGAACGCCTTCTTCTATAAGAAGCTGTTACAGAATCAGCAGCTATTGAACCCCCATGGAGGAAGGCACTAACTCATTTTAGGTAGTGGTTCGGCAGCTCTTATTAGTAGTGGTCAGTGGGAAGAAGACTAGCTCTGGCTTTCAAGCGTGAACCAGGTCTGGGAATCAGCAAGAGGTCTTGGATTCGGCATTAGCGGTCTTGGCTGAGAGATGCTAGGTCTCGTCTAAGCCCTTATGCGGATTCGAGAACAAGAGATGCGATGCCATACTGAAACTAATTCCGTCTATTGGTCTTATCCTATGGGTGGATACAGACTCAGAGTCAAGACCAGTGCCAGCTACTCCTGTAAGCCATAAAGCGATGGGCTAACCGGGTATGAACTCATACCTTATAGTTACGCACCCTCTTTCTTTCGTAGGTGGGCTTTCTGCTTTTGAAGGGGAATCATCATCTTTGATGATGTGTGCAAAGCTGTATCGAACTTCTTTCGTTTGACCCCTTGAGCGTCATCCCTCCCAATAGTTTAATCAAACTCGCTATCGGGGCTTAAACCCGGCCTAGGAACAACCACCCGAAAAAGCAGAATCTAAGACTTCAAGCAGCCCTACTGGAATAGAAAATGAAGGCACCTTCGTTACAGGAAGAGGTGGTGATTGTACTTTGAATGGACAGAAACTCCAGCTGGTTGACCTGGTTACCTCTGCCAAAGATGCAGTGGATTGCTAAAAGATCGATTTGAAGCCAAAAACACCAACTTTCTTAAAGTTTGATCGTTCAGATTAAACTCACCTGTTGGAGAATCTATTTAAGACAAAATCCTTCCTTTCCTTAGCACAAGCGCTAAGCGATAATAAGACCTTGCTAGTTGGAAGCTCCTGCAGCGTCAACAGCAGCGGTCATTGCCCCCTTTCTGGCTTCCTTGCTTGGTTCCCTTCCTTGCCTGGCTGTTAGAGTTGACTAATGGCTTTCGCTATCCGTTTCGGAGAGCGTGAAATGAACTGAAATCCTGATCCGATCAAAGCGGATTCCAGAATCGAAACCTTCCTCAAGCAATTGCCTCTTCATCTTTCTTTCCCCACGCCTTCTGCCTTTGCTGTTCTTGTCTCTCAAAAAGGGGAGTCCACTTCCCGATTCGACCCATTCCTCTAAGTTGGATCAGGCGCTCATACTCGATCATGCCTTTCAGACTCGAATCCAAAGTCAGCTGGATGCGTACCTTCCTAGACTTCGACTTCGAACCCTTGTCTTGTTTTTCAAGAATAGCTGAAATGGCTAGTTTCTTTACTGAAAACCTCGATTTGCACCCTAGAACATAAAAAGAGGGGCATCCAAAAACGGGGATTTCAAAGCTCAAAACCTGCCCAGGAACAACCGAAACCTCATACGCGCCAGACAGCTGCCATACTGGAAGAACGAATTGACTCGACAAGGAAACCAAGTCAAAGGGTCGCGCCTGACAGCCAAGCCCGTGGAATGTAAGAAGGTAGCTCTCGCTCGCATGTGCGTTCCTCTAGTACTTCCTCAACCTGATCGTTCTGATTGAAGTCCGAACTAATTGGCAAGATATCCTTGCTTCATCCGATCTTCTTCTTCTAGGAGCATCCGATCAACATCTCCTTCTATTTCTATTTTCCTTTAGCAAAATATATAGCCTAGCCATAATAATACCTTGTGGTTAGTTCATATAATAAAGCAAGAAAGAAAAGATCAAGAATCAGAAGCGCCTTCAAGCAAGTCTACTGGAATCAAGGATTGAGTCGCTGGTTCACTCCTCCAATCAAGTGGTCAAGCCTGAAAGCCAATCCCTGAGAACCCGACAACTCGGCTAGCCCGGATCCATATCATAGGCTTCTTTGGTGGCTTTCCCCCTTCGCTACTTTCTTAAGATTGAAATTGAAGTCAAGGAACCTATAGACAAAACGCAGGTTTGGCTCATCTAGATAAAAATCTTCCAGTGGCAGCCAACAACATAGATTTCAGAGCCTAAAAGTAGCCCAGCAAAGCGAGCAAGTTTGGAAAGGAGGGACTCATTCCACCCGCCGCTTGGATTGCTGAAATCGCTCAATTGAAGCCAAACCGGGTTCCTCGATAGAGTCTATTGAGATGCCAGTCAACGGTTGGCAGGGCTTGTTATGCCCAAAACAAGGCTTTTTATAAAGGATTCTCGGAAGAATTTTTGCCTTGCCTTTCTTAGAGTTCGAAATCCCTATCCAAGCTGATCCAATTCGGATTTGACTTCATCTCCAACCCCAGAACCAAAAACCTCCCTGGAGCTTGGTCATCCCAGATGAGCTGAGCTACGAAGTTTGGCATTCGTGAGGACGCAGCATTGATCTACTATATAAGCAGAAAGGGCATTCTCGCTTATCTGTATATGAGAATTTGAGAATTGGGTCACCGCGGCAGAGCTTCAATCGAAATAGTGATTCTTTGGCCAGGTTTGCTTATCCAACCCTCGAGTTTAAGGCATCTCATTAGGTCCCCCCATTATAGGCAGTTTCAAAGGCCCTAAAACGCCTAAACCCGGCCTTGCAACAAGGAACCTAGACAGAAGAACGGAATCGTAGCCTTCAAGCTGACGTCTGAATATCTCATTCATAATCCGACGAGTCAAATGAGAAAGGGGCGGTTTCATAGCTCGCGTCAACTGGCCCTTCGTCATCCTTTCTGTGAGGTAGCTTGTCCCCCTGCGATTCCTAGTGCGCTCTACTTTTTGGCTTGCTACGAATTCTCTTTGTTTCCTTTCTATCTTTTCTGGCTAAATAGGGTTTGCCGCCGGCACTCCCTACTAGAGCTAAGGGAGTGTCGGAGAATCGTCCGCATGTCTTTTTTTTTTCTTTTTTTGAATATCGATGGCGTTTTTAGACACTAGGACCCTCGCTTTCCTTATCCTTCCTTACCTCTACTAAGCTTAACCTTCAATTAAATTGTTAGACGCTAATATTCTAAGTAAGCCTGCCGCTACCAACGCTCCCGCGATCATCGCTAGTATGTACATCCTTCCTTAGCACAAGCGCTAAGCGATAATAATTCCTTGTGTTACTCCCCCTTCAATTTCCCCCTTTTGTCCTCCTGTCAAAGCCTCCGCTATCAGATCATGAATTTGGTTCAGTTCTTTTATGAGCTGCACTATTTCTCGGTTCACAAGAGCTCTTATCTCTTCGTGTAAGCCATCGGCTAGGTTTTGGTATACTAGCTCTGTAAGCACAGCATACCAAATTGCGAATCCCATTATGAAGGCAAGACACAAGCGTCTGGTTTATTCGGCTATATTCTCGTGTTGTCGGCGGCTGCTGTGGCTGCTGCGGCCGCGGCCTCATCACTGGGAGCCCCTTTGGCAGCGGCTGTGTCAGCTGCTGTGTCTGAGAGCCCCCCGCGGGTATATCCCCTGTTTCCCAATATCTTTCTCTTACGGTCCTTCCAATTTCTCTGCACACCACCCGAGGGAAATCTTGAATCTTTGCAGAGTGACCCAGGAAAGCCAGATCAGGAGAAGCGGGGGGGAAGAGTGAGTCCTCGTCTAGTAGCTCGTAGCTATCTAGATTATCAGAC
>ERZ825896.538-NODE-538-length-48778-cov-15.655850_pt1 | contig 48778 bp, 56 predicted proteins | sample MGYA00519858_ERZ825896 | MGnify/ENA primary metagenome ERZ825896 (study PRJEB31778, sample SAMEA3449214) | human gut metagenome | biome: human gut; feature: human-associated habitat; material: faeces | place: United Kingdom | collected 2010/2012 ... | reverse complement strand
ATAACGCTCCCATGGAATCCTTTCATTCTGTTTTGAAAAAGGAAGAAGTCTACCTGAAACACTATTCTTCTTTCCATGAGGCTAATATCAGACTCTTTGATTATATTAATGGGTTTTATAATCGTTATCGTATTCACTCGGCTATTAATTTTTTGTCACCCATTCAATTTGAAAATTCTTTATTTTACTCTTAATTCTTTTCGCCTTTTTGTGTCCAGCTTATTGACTATGGTCCAGCTATGCTTCACATAAAGGAGCGCTTCGGGAAAAATGCGATTCTCAAGGGCGTGAATTTTCAGGAGGGCGCAACCACTATTGAACGCAACGGTCAGGTTGGCGGACATAAGGCATGAGGTGAGCTATGGGAAATTATGACGATATCAAGAACCATGAGCGTTACAGGCTGAAAAAGCACACGCCCATGTCCATGTGGAGCAGAGCAGCACAGTTTTCGCCGTTTGCAGCGCTCACGGGCTTTGATGAGGATATTGATGAGACGGCAAGGTTGACAGACGAATTTCATGAACTAACTGAAGAGGAGCTTGACCGCAATAATGCCGTTCTCTGCGAGATGATGGAAAGGGAGTCTGAAAATCCGAAAGTGCATATCATCTACTTCAAGCCTGATGAACGGAAATCAGGAGGCAGCTACAAAAAATATATCGGCAATCTCCGTTTCTTCGATGAGGAAAGTATGATCCTGAATTTTACTGATGGGAGCAGGATTCCTGTTAAGCAGATTGTGAGGGCGGAGATTGTGGAGTGAGGATAATACGATTACTTTATATAAAGTTAAAACTCTGATGAATCCTGTGTGATATCTATTGAAATTCTTCCCTTCTCATGCTATAATGGAGAAAATAACACGAGAGGAACTACCATGACTTTTGAACATATCATCACAGTCTGCGAACAGACTACAAAATATATATCCGGGCTTGAATTGATGAACGCTTACACACCGTACATCACAATAAAACTGTACGGCATTCCGGACAGTTGGGATGAAGAGAAAATTGCAGAAGCTATTGAATGTGAGGATGCAGCTCTTCCTATCGGTGAGATCTCCGGTTATCTCGTCCTTGGATAGGCTCTCTCCTTAGTAGGCGGAGATATCCTCGAATACTGCGATAATGCGGACGAAGAACTTGAAAACACCGCATCTGCATTGTTGGAGAAAAGTGGTCCGCTGAATGAGGATAGCAATCTGTTTCATATCACTGAATTCAATATTTCAGAGAGCATCGATGTAAAAGAAGTACACAAGCTCCTTATTGAGCTTCCCGACATCATCTTCACACATATGCATATTACTCCCGATATTATTTCTGTTTCGCCTGATCCGCTGCCGCATGAAAAAAGCAAGCTGGAACAGGTGCAGGAGGGGCTTGCACAAATTGCATATCGTGAAACAAGCAAAAGAGTCGATGCTCAGATATTCGGCAGCGATTATAATGCAGATCCCGATGAGCCGCAGCTTGAAATCAGTCCGGAGCAGCTCAATATTGTAATGGGCAGGCGGAATGATGGTGATTCCTATCCGAAGGAGTATATCGACCAGAGAGCGTGGCTGCTATTTTTAGATGCCAAGTTTACAGAGTGGCGTAAAACGAGAGTGTTGTATAAGGAAACAATGTGAGAAAATAGGCTCTGCCTTGTTCTGCTCATGATAATAAAGAGCAGGACAGCAGAGCCTTGATTTTTTCCATATACCGCTTGAAAATTGGGGTGACTTGTGGTATAATAGAAAATGTATAAGTATAGGTTGCTGCGGAGCAACTTTTGGAGGTAAACATGATAACTGGTGTCATTAAAAACAAGATAGATAAGATATGGACGGACATTTGGGCAGGCGGTATTACCAATCCACTGACGGTTATTGAACAGATCACATATCTGATGTTTATACGTTCCCTTGATGAAAAAGAGCTTGAAACCGAGGAATTTGCTAATTCTATGGGTGTGCAGCCGGATAGCGATGACCTGATCTTTCCGCAGTCCGAGATCGGGCAGGCTATGCGCTGGAGTAAATTCAAGGACAGAGACAGTCGAGAGATCTTTGACCTTATATCTCAGCGAGTATTCCCCGCTGTCAAGAAAATGAAATACGGCAAGCTGCCTGATTTCGATGCATCCGGCGAACTGATAGAAATAGATGATCGTGAAGATGCAGAGCAGGTTCAAACCGCTTTCTCACGATATATGGATAGTGCTGTGTTCGTCATTCCGAATCCGCAGGTGCTTCAGAAGATTATTACAGGTCTTGACGATCTTTATACACATGATATCGCTGACCTACATCAACCTCCTCATCGAAATGCACTGTTTCATTATCATAGCTAATGATCTCATCATCAGCCTCCTCAACAATAACCCCAGTATATTCTTCTCCCTCAAGCCTGGATGTATCAAGCAGATAGCAATAACAACTGCTGCCGTTAAGACTTAGCTTAACTTTTTTACGATTTTTCTCTCTGCGCTTTGTATAGCCCTGAGAATCCAGTTCATTCACCACAGTCTTTATATCATAAAATAGATTTTTCTTAAGTATTTCTTTGAATAAGCTTTCCTCAATAGCTGTTTCATGATTATCTGACATGACTTTTATACCTGAATTGTACGGATTACGGGCAACATATGACATAAGTGATTTATACGCATTCTTTGCAATGTCTGTATCTCTGGCAGTCTCTGAATGGTGTTCCAGAAGTATATCGGCTATTGCAGATTTATCAACAGTTACTCCAAGCCTTTCAAGCAATTCTGCTGAGAGTAATATAAGAGCATATTCATTGATAAGCCTTTCGGTAAGGCTAAAGGAATCATATCCTATACGATTTCTCAAATATTTGCGCCACTGATTATAATCAGACTCTATACTGCCATCTTCCTCCATGAGCATATTAACAATATTAAAGCCAACGATACCGTAATTCTGAGTACAGAAGCTGTGTATTTCCTCTGCGTGCTCTCTGCTGTTGGTAAATTTCAGTCCGTGAATACAATGCAGTCTTACAGCTATTCCATTACGTTTATTTTGATTCAAATCAAGAAAATTTTCTTCTGATGATATTATCGGGATTGTCTTCCAGCAGCATCTTTCTTTCAGTGTAAGCGACTGTGTAAGTCTTTTCTTTTCAGTCTCGTTTGAAACAGAGTAAATGAAATTTTCTCTGTTAAAATTTGCTAAAGAAGTAGACTCATCAAATATTTTCGGCACACCTGTAACATTCATACTTTTCAGGATCGCATTTTCTGTACCAAAGAATGGTGAAAAAACATTCTGGTCGTCAATTGATGAAAACATACTGGCACATAATTCCTGTGCAGTAGTTTTACCTGTCGAGCTTTTACCAACCCAGTTAACAACAAATGATTTAACCGGAACATTGTACACCATGCTAATATATGCCAGCAAGGCAGAAGCAACCGATACTGAAATAGCATACTGAAGAGGCGCACTGTCCTTAATAAGCTTACTTAATTTTTTGAAATACTGCTTTTCAGAAGAGAATGAATTATTAATTTCAAGTGTTATAGGATCGTCCTTATCATAACCCGAAAAGCCAAGAGAACCATCTGAATCAAAACAAAAACCGATATTCTGAATTTCCGGTTCAACAGGTAATTCATTTAGATTGGCGATGAAATAACTGCTTAACTTTGCTTTAATATCATCTGAGTGGCTGCAATATATTCCGTATTTAGATAGCGAATCAAGTTTGTTCTTTGTAAATGATTCTGACGGAACTATAATCAGATTTGTTCCATCTGAATCACTTTTTTCAAATTCAACCTGTATTCTGCCATCAGACGATTTGATTTTCCTTTTAAGAGTGATACTATCCATTGCCCATGTAAGCTTCTGATCAGATGCATTCTCTGAATCTATAACCGCAAAACAATTACTGCAGACAATTACATCCTGTGATGAAGATTCTACCATAATTTCTTCAAACTCGTCTGCTGTAAGGGTATACTCTGAAAAGGGAGATATATCTTTACTAAAAATGTAATTCATGTTTTTCTCCTTTATATTTTCGCTTAATTTCAGCAATTTAAGGGTGATATTGCTCCTTAAATTGCTGAAATATATATTGATTACTGCTTCTTACATTTCTTTAACATAATTAATCAAGACCTTAGGTTCATTCAAATCATAATACGTTACTTCATAACTAATAATAACCTTTTTCCCTATGATTGAATTATAGTCAGCATTTTCTGTAAGATGCCCAAAATGTATTCTAAAGTCTTCCAGAGTTACACATAGAATCGGATCATCAGAAATATCCGGAATATCCGATGTATAGGCTCTGTCCTTCATAGCTTTATAATCTGGTTCGATTCTGAGATCCAAATACTCAGCTTCATAGCCTGGTGTTGGTGTTACATCTGTGATACTGCAGATTAAATCTTCACCAAGTTCGTTAACATAATATAATAATCCTAAGTACATAAATAATTCCTTCTTTCTGCCGGATTACCGGCGATTAATTTATTTAATATATTCAATCGAATCTCAATATTTTAACATAATTCATAATGTAAATTGCTGAAATATAGGCTTTTTCTTTCATCATCATCTTCCATAAATTTAAGTGATGTCAGGTGAATTTCACTTTTTTTTGCTTCACCATTTATATACTGTTTATATACACCAGTATTAATCACCACTGGATAGTAGAGAACATGAATTGGATTGTAATTATATTTCTCGCCTACCATATCTCTCAGCATCTGATAACTAATTATGTCTGTAAAAAAATTGTTATTGTCATACATAAAATAAATTTTAACCATATTTATGGATAACGGTTTATAGCCTATGATTCTTGTTTCCATCTCCATGGGTTTACTAAAACCTACTTCATTACAATTTTTCGGAGGTAGTCCAGTCTTGGCTATTCTGGGAATTTTCAAACTATTGATAGCATAAATAAATTTTTCTTCGTAATCAGATGTAGTCAAATACTCCGTTAATTTCATTTCTATTTTTCTTCCTTCCAGAAACGAAAGATCGTTTGACTTCCAATAAGAATAATAGTGCATGAAATTGAACATAATTTCTTCTTTAGTTAGCATTAATGTGTAAATCCTAGAGCCGTTACGGACAACCTTTAATTCATTTCCTTTTGCCGACACAACCAGAAATTCAAGTGTTTCAGGAACATCAATCTTATACTCAGAGATATCCATATCGTCATCCTCATCGCCGAATCCATATAATGCAAGTGGTTCATTTAGAAATTTCATTATACCAAACCTCATTTTTTAATATAAATTCAGTCAGAAAAAGTACTGCGCAGTAACATCGTTTCATGACTGTATACACATTATACCACATCACATATTTTTTGCATGTCTGATTTATATGCTTAAAAGGAAAAATATGATTAGGAATATATTGACTATTAACGCTGTTTATGATAGAATTATATTATATTAATAATCACTTCAGTTTACTAAAAATCACTTTTTTAGCGCTTGACATCAAGGCGTTCAATAGTCATAATCCATAAAAAATCACGTTTTTTAGTTTCTACTTTTTGAACAAAATCAAGGAGGCATACTTGTGAATACTGACCATTTTGACTGGGAAATTATATTTAAAGATGCTGCAAGGATTCTATCCGAGTCATTATCTGATTCTAAAAATAACATTACCAAAGTTTCAGAACTTTATCAAAAGCTCAAATCAGAGTATAAAAAACTTTCAAAGCCCCTCCCCGCTCAGAATACATTTACAAAAAAAATACACGCTTATCTTCATCCGGATGATAAACAACGCATTTATAAAACTTCTATATATCAGCTTATCGGCGCTTATTATCCACAGTCAATTGAACCTATGGCTCAGAATTTCAAAATTATTTCAGCTGTACCAGACAATATGACATATCTGTTTTTGCAATTAGACGATAAAGGCGGAAAAACAGCTGATAATCTAAAAATCCTGTATGAAATGGTTTATAAATTAAAAAACAAGTTTAGTAAAGATATTCTTTTCATTTCATATGACAGCACAACAATTGTGATTATTTGCAAAGATCAGACTTCAAAAGATAAAATTCATAACTTTATTGACATGTATCAAAAAAAGTGAGGTAAAAATGTCTGCTAAAAATATTTATGATAAAGATACTTTTCTGGAAAATGTTGCAACATATCTTTTTACTCATGATAAGGAAACTATTGAATCACTGACCTTTAAAGAACTGTATTCTAATATTGTCAGTGAATACGGCAATGCGTCAATGCCGAAATTAAGTCAGGCAAGAATATACTTAAAAGATGAACTTATAAATGAACTTGATATAAACGAAAATGAACCAATTACATCATCCGTTGTTTATCGATTAACAGAAATATATGAATATACTGATGATTTTGAATATTTTTTATCCAAACACAGATTCAAGTTTTTTTCTGAGGATATTATCCCATGTATAATTCAATTACCTGATAAAGAAATCTTTGATTATCTTGCCAAAGGCGTTGCTAATAATTATAAAAAACGCATTTCACACATCACTGCTAAAATACTAATTGTTAACCATATATGTACATGTATTAAAAAGGCTCATAAAGACTGTGTCATAGCGGCTATTCCAGATTATAACCCATGTATATCACTCAAAGTAAAAAGAGTTCGGAAAGATGATAATCCTGTGAATTATTGTACTTCTATTTGTATATTTGTGATGAACAATCCGAAAGGAAAGGATTTCATACGCTCTTTTTCTAGGGATAAATCATTTCCAGACTATATATGATAAAAATACTGCTGTATCATTTTGATATGATACAGCAATATTAATTATTGGAATAAAAGTATTATTAATACTCCTCTGCCAGCAGCATTGTACAATGCTCACCATCATCAATGACATAAACCTTAGCTGTAACAGCCTCCGGAGAAATCTCCTCTGTGATTATATACTCAACACGATACTCCGGCTGTTCCTGCCTGTGTACGATTTTCTGCAGTCCTGACTCTGTAGTTGACAGGTCAAACACCTGCAGATAATCTCTTTTTTCAGGCATCTCATCTATTCGGTTCCACATAAATATTTGCAGGGCAAGCGGTATCTCATTGCTAACGCCTCTTGTCAGGTATCTTCCCTTTGATTTTTCAAACATAATTCTACTCCTTTACTCGTGATTCAAACATTTCATACAGTTCTCCACGCCTTATGGTTACAACATCATTCAGCTCTTCTGCCATTCCAAGACCTGTGTTAAGTTCAATTTCAAGGTGATATGGAAAAGCTGTGATTCTGTTTACGTACCTCTGCACAAAAGTCCTGAACTCCTCTGTACTTCTTTTCAGTCCCTTAAATTCATCAATCAGCAGAGCGAAGTCTTTATACTCCAAAGGTGTGAACTGATGCATATTCCCAAGCCTGTTCTGAATTTCATTTTTCTGCTCTTCCAGTTTCTCAGCACGGTTTACTATTGACTCAGTAATTATACCTTTCTCAATTGCATCGGTTATATTTTTCAGACTTTCGCAGACTTCATCATACTCAGCCTTAACGCTTTCATAATGCTTATCATAATCGCTGTTGTAAGTCTTAATGTAACCATTCAGCTTCTGTACAATTCGGCGAAGTGACTTTGCATTAAAGATTTTCTGTCTGAGCAGGTCAACAATGTAAACGTCAAGATAGTCCTTGTTTATCTCCTTATTTCTGCATTCAGAACGGTGAGTTTTACATCGGTATGTACATAGCCTTGTCTTATTTCTTCCGGAAAACCTCAGATTACCCTGCATTCTTTTTCCACAGATTCCACAGAAAATCTTTCCGGTCAACAAATAAAATTCCTTACTATGGTAACGTCCGGCGTTTCTTTTATTATGGTTCATGCGTGTCTGAACTCTTTCAAAAAGTTCCTTTGAAACAATCTGCGGGCAGCCGTTTTCTACCCTTATGACCTCACTGTCTGGCTTACTGCTGTGATTATTTCTTTTACAGCCAAAAGATTTTTCGGCACTCCTGTTGTAAACAAAAGTGCCGCTGTATTTTTCATTTCTGAGGATTTCGTAAAGGCTGTTCTTACCAAAGATACAGCCTTTCTTTGTTCTGTATCCTTTATCATTGAGATAATTTATTATCTCACCGTATCCGTAACCGTTGTCGTACATTTCAAAAATCAATCTGACAGCCTCAGCCTCATTGGGCTCAATTTCAAGTTTTCTCTCATCATTCAGACAAAACCCAAGAGGACAACACCCACCGTTATGAATGGCTTTCAGAGCATTTTCTTTTAAGCCTTTTTTAGTCTCTCTACTTAAATTTTTACTGTAGTACTCGTTCATGCCCTCAAGCATTGATTCAAGGATTACCGACTCCGGACTGTCATCTATCCTTTCCAGAACACTTGCAATGCTGACATGATTCTTTTTAAGCTTACTCTTGTAAATCGCCGAATCGTAACGGTTTCTGCTGAACCTGTCAAGCTTATGCACAAGAACTATATCAAACAGATTTTTACTGCTATCCAGAATCATTCTTTGAAAGTCAGGACGGTTATCAGTAGTTGCCGACCTTGCCTCATCTATATATGTTGCAACTATCTGCCAGTGCTGCTGATGACAATATTCAGTCATTGCCCTTATCTGTGCATCAATTGATTCAGTCCTCTGATTGTCAGAACTAAAACGGGCATAGAGTGCAGCTCTCTGTATTACCAAACTACTCATACTTTAACCACCTCAACAGGTAAAAATATGTCCTCACCATAACTGTCACCAATGATTTTCACACCATGCAGGTAGTTCTTGTTGCCAATTTCAAGCACTTCAACAAACTCCATTTCACTTATTGGGAACTCAGCAAATTCATCATTATCAAGCACAACAAAACAGCCTATATCATCAAGATTATCTACGCTGTATTCTTCCATTAAAGAAGTGACTTTCTTTGCTATGTAAGCCCTCAGCATTAAAGGTTTAATCGCATCAGTTTCTTTAAGATTTGTAACTTTAATCATTTTTGATATCCTCCATTTCAAAAGGTTCAAGAACCCATTCATTTCTTACTGTTGGTGTAAGAGGATGACAACCATTTTCACCAATCTGAAAAAGTTTATCTTTGTATGGTTTCAGCATTTCAAGGACAGTATTTTCTCTTTCACGAATACGCTGATTATGCTTTCCGACAGTACCCCAGCCAATGATTATTTTATCTGCCTTTTCTGCAGATTCCAATATCATGGTATCATTGTCAGGGTGCAGTAAATCCTCATCTGAATAAAATCGGAAATGGATTTTAGGAGTGATTCTTGTGTAAAGATTCACAATATCCACACTGCCAAATTCAAGCCTGTTAAGATTATTCACAACAAGCATTGTGGTCATATCCATGCTGAGATTGTCCGCAGAATTGGGGTTTATCATTATAATCATTGCCGACAGTTTCTCATTATCCCACTGTTTACGCAGAAGTAAGCGATGCAGACCATCATCTGAAAACACGGTTTCATTGCTTATGACTGATTTTTCTGTTTTCATTTTTTCCTCCAAAAAAATGAGGCTCAGCATATGCCAAGCCTCACGGTTTTACTTCTTATTCTTTACAAGTGCCAGAATCTCCATTCCACACGCAACACCTGCAAGAAACATCTCAATTGCTATTGGCATCGATATATTTCACCTCTTTTTCCTGCTGCATTTGAAGTGCCACACCTACCCCTCCGACAACAAGTGTCAGAATCAGTCCTGCTAAAAATTCTTTCATGTTGATTTCCTCCATTTCATTTTTTATGCTTAACACTTCAACAGTGTTTTTACCTCGTTTAACGTTTCCTCAAAAAGGTCTGTATCAAAGAGCATTTCCTCTATCTCGTCCGGTGTATAGCCGCATGAATAGAGAAATTCAACGTCTTCTTTATCAACACCAAAACAGTTGCATATTGCAAGCAAATCATCTTCTGAATCCTCACATGAATACAGACCGTACCAGTCATGCTAGTCAAAACTGTAACCGCCAAATATTTCAAAGGTATCACAGAAAATTTCACCGTCTGAATTTATCTGCAATATATCGCCAGTATCAATTTTTATCTTTTCATAGGGTTCTTTAAACTTTGCATTTTTCAATGCAGTTTTCAGAATCTCCTTTGTTGATGCGTAAATATACAGTCCCTGTTCCGGGAAATGATACAGCGTAATCGGATTACTTCCCTTTACAAGAAACAGTGTATTGTCATCACGTAGAATCGTGAAAACAAAACTTCCGTCAACTATCTCAGCCATATCTTTAACAGCATCCATATCGACATTTTCAGCCTGGTCAACAAGCTGAGCCGCAACATATGAGTCCGTTTCGATTTGTGTTTGGGGCAATTTCTTTTCACGTCTTATCTCCTTATCATTGTACAGCACACCATTATGAGCAAGGGCAAAACCGTGCTGTGGAGTTTTACCCTCAAACGGATGATTGTTGCAGTTTTTCTTTTCGCTACCCTGAGTTGTAAGCCTGTTGTGTCCGATTACTGCTACTGTATCTTTCGGAAAAAACAGTTTCATTTTATATGCGGCTTTAGACTGTTTGAATGTTACGATTTCACCGTTATTTACATAACTAATACCAGTAGCATCAGTACCTCTGCATTCAGCTGCAATTGACAGTTCTCTTATGATATTTTTCAGAACCCTGTTTTTGACTTTTCTGCCGTAGTTTAAGAATCCGTAAATCGCACACATGTCATTCACCATCCTTTCCTACAACATGGAATCTGTCAGTATCAGGGCATAACCCAAGACTACTGCCGTTATCCCATTTCATGTGAATTGTTCCTACATCATCAACATGGTCTACTGTGCCTTTTGTGCCCGCCGGAACTGCCTGAATATCCTCCATGTAATCAAGCATTATCCTTGTTCCGGTAGGGTAACGATTTCTTAATCTTTCAACTGCCTCTCTATTCATATCAGACTTCCTCGCTTTCTGCCACAGCATCATTAACATACAATCTTCTTTCTTTAAGATACTGAACCAGTTCTTTTTCCACGATTTCTCCTACAAACTCTGACCAGCTCAGATTATCAATTTCTTCCTCAGACATAGAAATAGCCACATCACAGATTTTATTTACCATCTGCAATGTGGCTATGAATGTATTGTATTTGAGTGTGCCTCTGAACAGTCTGAATTCAATGGTATGGTAGTTGTTAAGGTTTACTGCAACATATCTGCCATTACTGCTGTTCTTAGCCTTGTCAAGAATTTCCTTGCCTGTCTTTTCAAAGCCATATCTTGCTGACCAGCGGTTCATGTTATAGCTGTTTCTTCTGCTGAATTTAAAGACCTCATTCCAGTTTTTCTCAACGAAGAAGAGTATCTTGCTGATGACCTCTTCCTGCTCCGACTGATTATCCCCGAAAGCATTTCTGTTTACATGGACGTGCAGACCACAGGTGCTTGTCTGATGAGAACGGTAGCCAAGGTTTACAGCTTCTTTCATTACTCTCTGCCAGTCCATTTCGTTCATGTGGTAGTCTAATGTCATAGGGTGACTCACTATTTCCAGACCCTCGTCAAGACTTCCGTCAGACTTTATGTAGATGTTTTCAAGCTGACTGTTGCCGATATTTTTCAGTCTGTATGCGTTATCATTTTCCTTGCCGCCTTCATCAATTTCAAGCTCCACTCCAAAGTATCGTTTACCGTCACCTCTGAATAATGGTGTTGGCTTGTAGCTGTACTCCTCAATCTCATCATCTGAATCAATTTCATCATAACAGCTGTCACAGTATGGCAGGTCATAGTGCCAGTTAACATCATTGTCATGAATGATTCTGTTGCAGCTTTCGCATCTGCGGTAGTAATCTTCATAGCAATCCTGACAAAGCCATGTGTGGTCATCGGTGATACAGTCATCTGAATAAATAACCTCAGAACAATGCTCACAGGTTATGCAGATTTCCTCAACGCATTCATCGCACATCAGATCTCCGCTTACTGTTGTTCCTTCCCCCCTACTTATCACCTCTCCGCAGTGAGTACAAATTCTCTCTTCTTCCATTTTTCAAGTACCTCCCAAAAACAAAAATTCCGATAAGGCTGAAAGAAATCACCTTATCGGAATTATAATATATATTTGAGGTAGCGGAATGATACGCCCATTCATATTATGTCTTATCAGATTTTAATTGCTTGTATACTGGAACAGCAACCGCTACAAACTGGAATATCTCGTCAACCAAAGGAAGAGCGTCCGGCATCACAAAATTTACAACACACAATGCCATAGCAAGACCTTTCTGACCTTTTTTAGCAAATATGTAAGAGCCTATCAGCAATGCTACACAGGTAAATGTATCAAGAACCGTAAGTATCAAAATGATTATAATGGCTTTTGACAGCGGTATTTTATTAATCATATTAATACTCGTCATCGTCATAATCGTTATTATTATCGTTCAATACCGACTGAGCATAACCTTGTGCAAATGCACCACCGAATGCTCCCAAAAAATTCAGAACACCGTCTCCTACTTTTCCTGCAATATTCTTAGCTTTATCCCAGTTTTTTTCAGAGTTATAGTTGCTCTTTCCTTTTTCTGAGCCCAAATCTTTGGCTTTTTCAAACAGTTCCATTGCTTTTGCTCTGTCTTTTTTTACTCCTTCGCCATTTAAATAGCGTACTCCTAATTTGTTACAAGCTTCTGCATTATCCTGTTCCGCAGCCTTGGTGTACCATTTTACAGCTTCTGCATAATTTTGATTAACACCTTTGCCATCACGATAACAATCACCTAATGACTCCTGAGCATGTGAAAATCCTTGTTCAGCAGCTTTTCGAAACCATTTCACTGCTTCAGTATAGTTCTGTTCAATTCCTTCTCCATTAAAGTAACTGTCACCAAGATTAAACTGAGCAGTTACATTACCTTGTTCTGCCGCCTTTCGACACCACTTCACGGCTTCCTTATAATTTTGTTCAACACCTTTTCCGGTATAGTAACAAAAACCAAGCTTGAATTGAGCATATGAAAATCCTTGCTCAGCAGCTTTTCGAAACCATTTCACTGCTTCAGTATAGTTCTGTTCAACACCTTTTCCATTATGGTAACTGTCACCAAGATTGAACTGAGCAACTGCAACGCCTTGTTCTGCTGCCTTTCGACACCACTTCACAGCTTCTGTATAGTTTTGTTCAACACCTTTTCCATTAAAGTAACATTTTCCAAGAGAATTCTGAGAATATGCATTGCCTTGCTCAGCAGCTTTGGTATACCATTCTACAGCTTTTTTATAATTCTGCTCTATACCACCACCATAATAATAGCAATCTCCTAATGAATCCTGAGCATCTGCATTTCCTTGTTCAGCCGACTTTGTATACCACTTTACAGCTTCTTCAAAATTTTTAGTTACACCAATTCCTTCATGATAGCACTTACCAATAAGAAAATGAATTTGTGAATGATTTACATTTTTATGAGAAACAAGCCATTTATAAGCTTGTTCTTTATCCCTATCAGATGAATTGTTATCATATATAACAGATTCATTTGCTTTAAGTTTCTGCTTTAATAATTCGTCAATATCATCATTATCATTTGAATATGATTTATCAGCAGCATTTTTCTCCGATTTCCCAATCTTTTTAATTTCAACGCTTTCTGGACATTCTTCCATCAACACTTTCATCGCTACATTACTTCCAGAAAACTGGATAGCATACTCCTCAGAGCCAACAGCCTTTGCCAGTTCCTCAAAGATACCGTCCCACTTGACTTTTCTCATCATGAACGGATATACCCAGTCCTCAATTTCCTTGCCGTTGATTCTGGAGGTATCAAAAGGCTGTCCGTTTACAGTGATGTCAGTAGTAAGGCTGTTTTCATCATATTCGATTACGACAGTATTTCCCGAATCTTCTCCGGAAATAATGGTAACAGGTGCATCTTCCCAGGCTTCTTTCAGCTCATTCAAATCTTCCTCAGAGCCTTCAAAAACAAGGTCAAATTCATTTTCTCCGCCCAAAGCCTCTACCATTTCATCATAAAAACCATTCCACTTTACCTTTCTCATCATGAAAGGATAAGCCCAGTCTGCAATTTCCTTTCCATTGATTCTGGAAGTGTCAAAAGACTGTCCGTCAACTGTGATCTCTGTAAGAAGTGTTTCAGCATTGTATGTAACTTTAACAACTTTACTCATTTTTCAAAACGACCTTTCATTATTTGTATCTTGGTTCAAAGTTTGTACAAGTTCCCCATGCTGGCATAGGTACACATTTTTTGAAACAAGACTGTTTTTCATCATGTTCATATATAAACTGTCCGCCCAACTTAGGCTGAATTGTTGTACTACCTACAGCACCGTTCCAATGCTTGCATAGTACGCATTTACGGTCTGTTTTTCTGATAACGCTCATGCTCATTTTTTCTGCTCACTTTCATTTTTTTATTTCTTCCGTTGTGGTAAATACTATATACCATATTCATTTTTATTATAGCATATAATTGGTATGGTGTCAAATAGTATTTACCACTTTAAGAAGGGAATTTGCTTATGTTCAAACTCAAAACTGCAACAGGATCAAATAACATTTGCGGAAAAAATCTCACTAAAATCCGCCATGATAAGAATATTTCTCAACGTCAGCTTGCTAAAATGATGCAGCTTGCAGGCTATGATGTAGACCATCATTTTATCCGCAGAATTGAGAACGGCGAAAGATTTGTTACTGATATTGAACTTGCAGCATTGTCTAAGGTACTGTCCGTTGAAATTTACGACCTGATTGATGTCACTATCCCAATTGCCAACCCTGACTAATAGCTTTAATCTTTCATTGATTCTATTATACAATAAGATCCGGACAAACGATTGTCCATCAAAAAAATCCGCTGAAACTTTTTTCATTTCAGCGGATTTCACTTCATACGTATTCATTTTATATAGTCCTGCTGTGCAGAAAGCTCATATCATTTCGCTGCTTCATTTTTTACACTCCTTGCTCTTATGTAGTATAAGTCCTGACAAGCCTAATTATTATGCTTGTCAGGATTATAATATATATTTTAAATTTGATTTGATACAATTTCAGCTCATTTTCCCAAGAATTTTGAAAGAACTATATGATTACTTGTAAGATTTTTCGCAGGTTTAGTTGGTTTAGAATCAAATAACCGAATAATATTTAAGTATTTAATATTATTTGCTAATTACTTATTGCAATATATATTTCAATTATCTCATTGATTCAGCATGTTAATCGTAGCTTACTTTTAGTTATGTATTAATATCTTTGAAGCAGTTTGGGATTTCCATAATAAAATCACCGATATTTTCATTTGGACCTATTATGATTCCTTTATCTATTTTACCGATTTTTAAAAAATGATCATCTGGTATTACCATGTCAATTGCCAGTCTATACTCACGTTGATATTTTAAATCTTCATTTTTGTAAATAACTCTTTTAAAAGCCCCGTTATCAAAAGCCATCATTCTTTCTCTTTCATTTTGACAACAATATATAACTTTTTCAAAACAATATTCATGCTCATTTTGTTGACAATATTCTTTTATCTTTTCTTCAAGTTCAACTGCCTCAACAATCACACACCATTCTCCAAATCGCTCTTTCATTCTTGATATCTGATCACATGTAAAAGGTAAACCAAATACAAGTTTTTCATTGTCTTCATTTATTAAATTCATTTTGTAAATTGGAATGCCAATAAATGATACTAATGGAATTAAATCATCTGATTTATATTTTACTGTCATTTTTCCATTTTTAGCAGTAAACATTAACTGATTTGTTCTTCGGTCATAAAATTTCAAATCTTCTACAATACGTTCCGAAATCAATTCATACTTGTCGCCCTGTCACCTTACTTCCAAAGAATTGCAACCTGTTCACCATGTGTAATGCTATTCGTTGAAACAACGCAAAATCATTTATCTCAATACAGTAAAACTGTCCAATGGAAACTTCAATGGGCGTCCAATTACCACTGCTTACTATCATCAGTTGCCTGTTTGTTTCCTCAATAAGTGCTTCATTTTCTAGCCGCCTAAGTGAAATATATGTTTCTGTGATGAAGTTTCCCGAACCACAGGCAGGGTCTATCAAGCCACTATCTTTGATACAAATAAAAAGTCCCTTACCGGTGCACAAGTACGGAAAAGGCCAAAAACAAGGACTTCCAGCAGATGTTTGGTCTGTTAGAAGTCCTTTTTCGCTATGTGATTTTTTGTTAGCCCGCTGGCCAGCGCACTGGTGGATATGGCCTAAATGGAATAATTGAAAGGTATAATAAAATTAAAAGGTTTATATCGTAACTTGAATTTTAGCATGTAGTTCTGGAACCTGCTCACGCAATCTAATAGAGAATGCACGACAGGTCATTCCTTTTTCGACACACTCAATAAATGCTTTATAGTAATCCTCCACTTCGGAATTTATTGCTATTTGTTTTACACACGGATTTAGTGAAACCAAAACGTAGCAAGCGTGATATCCTTCATCCAGTAAGCGTGAAATCTCCTTCAACTGATTTACTGCCCTTTCAGAATAAACTGTTGGAAAAACAGATTCTTTGGAAAAGGCCAAAGTACTTTTTATCTCAATTAGCGTGTTTGTATCGTGAATAAAAAGGTCTGTTTTATAACTTCCTATCTTGTATTCACGCGAAACCTTTTTCCTGACACCCAAAAATGAAAAATACCGTCTTCGTATTTGCGCTTCTATTACTCTATTAGCCTGTGCTAGATTAAGCAAAATAAAGTTTCTACGGTATTTTACAGCATACACTGCATAGGGTGTTCTTGAATTTGGTGTTTCAATATGCTTAAGCAAAACAGTTCTACCTGTCATATCGATAAAATTGCTAAGTCTACAAGATGATGGAATATAGCAGGTTACATCCTTTCCATCAATATTCACGCTACACAGAAACCGATTCTTTATTTCAGTCTGAAAGGTCCCATATATATAGTCTTTAGATTTCATGTCTGACACCTGCTACACACCACTTTTCTTAGATTCTACCATGGATTACATCGTCTACGATTTTATCCAACTCCTCAATTTCAATCAGGTAACCTTGAGCACGCTCGACAACATCTCCATTACGATAAATCATGTCCCCATGCTTCTGAAGATACTGTGCATCCGGTTCTTCGATTATCATTCTTGAAGAAATACCATCATTCACACGCAATGCAACGCGACCATTTAACTGCGCCTTCGTTGTTGACGGAACAAGTTTTGCTTCCGGTCTCTGCGTACAAATCACAAGATGGATTCCTCGACTTCTTCCGGCCTGCGCGATTCGCTGAACTGGCTTGTAGAATGCATTCTTTTCCTTTGTCGTTTCCAACTGGTCAGCCAAATCTGCAAACTCATCAATGACCACAACGATTGGTGCGAGTTTTTCAGTTGCCTTTTTATTATATTCGATAATATTAGCAACTCTTGCCTCAGCAAGAAGTCTACCTCTACGCTCTGATTCCTCAAAGATTACTTCTTTAATTACATTCGTAGCTTCAGCCGCATCAGATATAATTCTGCCTGAATACAAATGAGGAAGCCCTTCAAAGTGAATAAAATCCTCCAATTTTGAAGATGACAAAATTAATTGCATATCCTCTTTCTTAGGATGTGTCATCAGCATTGCAGCTAGCATGGTAAATAAGAATACCGATTTACCAGAGCCAGTACTACCACCAACAAGCATATGTGGCATTTGGCTCAAATCCTCAATCAAATCCTTTCCATTTGGTGTTCTCCCAAGAGGGAATAACAACTGCTCCGGTGACGCTACCGATGGAATTGAACTAATAACATCCTTGAAGAGAACCTTCTCTCGCTGGAGCCTTGGAACATCCAACAGTAATTCATCCGAATTTGGAACCTGCTGAATAATGACACCGGTTCGCTTCATTTCACGTCCAATATCTTCAAGATGGCTAGCTAATCCCTGTAAGGCTTGGCCGCGTCCGAGTTTAAACTTGATGCGAATAACACTTGGGCCGACAACTGCCGATTTTGCTTCGCATTCACGAAGGCTAACATGATAATCTCCACAGGAACGTTTGAAGTCTTTTACCAGTTGTTCAATTTCTTCAGTTTTAACGCCTTTCATTTTGTCTTTTTTCTTTTCTTGAATATTCACATCGATTGGGTCTGTTTGCGTTGCTACGGCTTCAACTGCAAGTTCCCTCTGTTTCGCACCATATTCAGCCTTCTGTTCCGCCACCATTGAATAGGCTGGATTTCCAAATTCATAGATAACAGTTCCTTCTTCATTTGATTCTGGAACCTCATCGAAATCGTAATCTGCAGCAAGAGTTTCTTTCAGAACAGTACCCTCTCCAAGCACCTCCTGTTGTATCTCCTTTGCACTTAACAGTCTATATTCAATCGGACAATCCCTATACTCAATCGAGCCTTCATCACCATCTGCATAGACGCATTGAATAACCTTACCTCCGGAAACCTCACTTAGTTTAATGTGCATAAGCAAACCAGAAACCTGAATATTGATGTTTCCACTTGCTCCATTTCCGAAAGCCTTTTTAAGAATGGCACACCATCTTTTCTGCCACTCTGAATCATGTACATTTCTGAAGCACTCTGAAACAATCTGGTACTTAAGTACCTCTCGTCTTGCGGAAATAAACATGTCAGAAGAGTTTTCATCAACTGAAAAAATCTCTTTAAGCATTCCTACGATTGATGCGATTTGGCCTGCAGCATGACCAGAAATCAAATGTCTTCCATCATCGCCTTTTGTAATAGTAGCATCCGGTGATTCATCTCTGGTTTTAACCTCAATAGGCTGAATTAACAGGGTGTTGGTTTCAGCGATATATTTTAAACCAACAAGGTCAGCTCGTTCATTTCCAAAACGACTATCCTGAAGCCACAAACGAGCCTTGTCGTCGTCAAGTGAAGCTACTAGTGAATCCTGGTTATTTTTCGTATACCACGATGCTGCAAAAAGTGTACCTATAAGTCCTTTTTTCTTATTGTCTATGGCTTGCGCATCGGCACCAAACTTTGGAATACTGATAAGGCCGTTAGAAGCAATGTGTCCAAAGTTTTTCAAAATTCCAATGAGAGTTTCCGGCTTCGGATATAAATTATAGGCACGGAGCATAGTTAAATACTGTGTTATTATTCTGGAATCAATGGAAGCCCACACATTTACCATACGACGGTCATACTGCATTTCTCCGATAGGAATAGCACCATGCGGATCGTAATTATTGGTGTCTCTATCAGCCGCAACAAGCCACTGAACCATACCATCCTCAATAGTGGATACAACTGCTGTCATATCCGCACTTCCATTATACGTTGTGCGGGGATTCATGTTGTTGCTAATAACATCGGCTGACTTCATCAGTTTATGATAGTCTCCAATTAAGCCAGAATCCATTTCAGATGAAGGGAAAATGCTTCCTCTATGCTGAATTTCATCAAAATCATAATCATAGGTAACAACAAGCGGGTTAATATACAGGTTTTTATTATTTGGCCCAAATTCGATTGCATATGCAGACTGGTCGAAGTAGAAAGCAACATGAACAGGCTTATCAGAAAGAGCGGCCTTTACTTCACTTGCAGATTCAACATTATGGATGCTAATAGCAATCTTGTTTTGGCGTATAAACTCGCCAATTTCATAATCCTTACCAGAATAATCTAACTTTGAAAGTTCCGTATTACCGTTCTGTTTCCTTGTCAAATAAACATCATAAACAACTCTTTCACAACCGTTTTTATCCATAAAAGCCTTAATTGCACGAATATTCGCAATCAGATCTGGAGCATCAACGGAGCAAATTCGAATTTCATTCTTGGTATAAGGCGCAAAGCCAATCCAACGCGTCAGAATTTCTCCGATTGACTGAGTTCCATCATCACCCAAATATCTATTCGTCTTGTTTTCGAAGGTAGGCAGCATTTCGATATTTCCGGAGCATGGTAAAACCTTGTCATCCGAAGTTTCCGTAACAATGCTGTTAGCAATAACAAAGCTTAAAATTTGAGGAAGTTGATTTAATACAGCCGTTAGGGCAGTTGCATCGTCTTCACTTAACTGCGATTTCTTTGCAGGCAGAGTTTTGAAAATCTCATAGTAGCGCCACAAAAATATCGGATGTAACGGAAGGAGAATAGCCTTCCATTCCTTAGGAGTTTTTACATACAATACATCAAGCAGTAATAATGCTCTTGCTATAAAACTGGTACTACTCGGACTCATTTCGCGCATAGTAGGTTCGTTGATGCTGAAGGCATGATACAACTTTGCCCAAGCCTCAATATAACCAATCAATGTTTGACGTGCCTCTTCATCAACTCCAAAACTAAGAACAGGATAGTACATTATCATGTCCAAATTGCTAAGCAACTTCCCACGAAGAGTCAGCAGTTCCTCAATTATTGGAATGAACATCTCCGCTGTTTCAATATTCTTCGCCTTAAATTGAGCATCAAACTGTGTTATGAAATCAAACAGAGACTGACTGCCATCGATTCCACCATGAAAAGCCACCATAGATTCTACGCTTACAGGGTTAAACGGACTAAAGCTTTTAATATCTGCAGAAATAGCATCCTTAAGAACACTTTCCTCTGTTTCCATTAATCCGCCCCATGCCATTTCGTTACAAACAGTTCCAACAAGCTTTCTCAAATCCGATTGATGATTTTCAATGACTATAGTTCTGTCGTCAAAGACTCCACTGATGGTCGGAATACTATCGTTGTTCTCTTCTGTTTCAGGGTCAAAATGCTTTTTCAGTTCCTCAAGCAATTCTTTAACAGCATCAACATCATCTTCGTTGCCATTAACGATAGCATCAGAAATCAATTGCCCCAGTTCCTTTGGGCGAATTGGTGCTGCTTCTGATGCTGCATCAGGTGTATCAGTTTCAGTTCCACCCGGACTCTTAGGCAGATTTTTCTTCTTTCTCTTGGATTCGTTTGCTTTCGAGGCGGAGAAAAGCTCCTGAACTGTTGCGAAATCCAATTGTCTCAGTGTATCTCGATTTCCATATTTGTAAAGGTTCTGAAGAAGGTTGTACGCATTTTGCAGCCGAACTCTATCATCACCCTTTGTTCTTGCTAATGAGCGGCTCAGTTTTTTTCGAGAATCTTCACTTAACTGCCCAATAGCCAAAATCAACTCTCGGTTTCGAGTTAAACGTTCATCCGGTTTGTATTTCGTTCCAAGAATATCAGCATCACACAGAAGATTCAGTCTCCACATATTATTTGGAATAGCTTCTGCTGCAGTTTCTTCGTTTGAAACTACCTGAACAAATTCCATAATAGCTTCAAAGGAATAATAATCTGAGGTCTGCTGCAGCGCACGCCAAAAATTCTGAGTTGGTGTATTACTTTCATTGGAAATCTGCAACTCCAGAAGATATTTTGAAACATCTTTTAATGAGACAACATCAAATTCGGCGAGAGAATGCAGTTTGTCCGTATCAATTTTCACAAATACAACAATATTGCCTGCATACTCAGGAACGCTTCTCCACAGAACAGCCTTCTCAATGGACGGAGTTAAGGTATACTCCGCTTCTTCAATATCTGTGGAAATACCATATCCCACTGCTGCAATATAAATATGAGATTTTCTTTGAGCCGACAGTTCAGCCGCTATTACAGCAGGTTGAATATCGCTAATTCCTTTAGCAAGAATTCCGACCTTGGAATATGCCATTTTTTCTAATAATAGACCTATGACAAGGCTTTGCTTATCCATCATTAATCCGAACCTCCTAACCGAATCTGCAAGATACCGTCTGCCATCACCTCAGCAAAATCCATAGATTCAAGTAATACAGCCAAGGAAGTAAAATTTCGTTCGAGGGAATCCTCGTCAATCTGCAGGAACATACCACTGCTCTGAAGTCTCTCAAGTTCGTATGTACTGCCTCCAACGATGATGCCAAAACGCTCCCATAAGCGATTTCTCATATCACTTCCACTGAGTATTTCGTTAGGGCTTACAGTGCTACGAAGTATCATCTCCAAAACATCCTGCGACAATACGAATCTTTTATTTGGATGCAGTTTATCTGGAGGATATAATACACCAGCAGAGGTTCCCAGAATTTTAAGACAGTTGACCGGATGTGATGATGCTTCCAATGCTAGCATATCGTACATTGTCTCTCCAAATACCAGCCTTGCAGCATCATCTGTTGTGCAAGAGTTTGCACGTTCCTTTGCCAATGCCCATAAGGTGTCAAGTTCAGCAGTAGCTTTTTTCTTTTCATCATACACTGGAGTTTCTGATTGAAGCAAAGCTTCCTTGCTGTAATCTTTTTCTTTCAGCTTCTGAGCATAACCCCATGCGTAAAAACGGTTGATAGACTTATGCATCTGCGTGTATGCCATTTCCGATGCTCGCGCTACGCTACTTTGACTCGGAGCCATTCCAGAAAAGTCCAGTAGCACAGGTCTAACATTTTCTCCACAATAAAATGCTTCGAGTAGTGCCATGTAACGAATCAATTGAAATATACAGAAAAAGTTGAAAAGACGCAGTTGTGTTAATGGATTAGGATGCTTTTTGAGATTATCCATCAAGCATAATCCACTTTCATTAAGTCCCTTCAAATACCACTTTACAGCTTCATTTGGCTCCTTAAAGGCAGGCAAATCCTCGTGTCTACTCTTCTCAAACACCTGCATAGAATTCTCTAAAACCGGTTCGAAGAAAAGTGAAATCGGATCATTTGCCTTATCAAGCAATTCTTTAATGTATTCTGCCAATTCAGGGCAGTAAGAACGAATCAAGCCCCCAATAAACTCTCCTGTATCCTCGTAGAGAGAGGTTCTCGTAAGGAAATACTTTGAGCCCGCAGTAAAAGATATCATATCATCCTTAAGTCCCTTCACTACATATACGCCCTTATCTGCTGACAGCAGTCTCTGCATAATATTACGCATGGATTCAACAGAACCCTCGGAAATTCCATCTTCGATTGACTCGTTTTCCGCTAACACGGAATATATCGTTTCAAGTTCACTTCCTACTGGCACATTTCCCTTTGCATCCGACACTAAGGCGAGTCTCTTTATCTGCATTGTAGTATTGAATCCGCCAAATATACATCTTTGAACTCCATTGGCAACATGGACAGGCTTAATTGAGCCACCATTAGGCGTAAATCCAACATACGTACTATCTACTTCTTTTCTGAAAGAATGAAGATTTATTCGCTCAGCCATGTTATACCTCCTTTGCTCTCTCTCCTTCGATAGAAGAATACTTGTTTTCTTCTCTATCGATAGCTACCGATATTTTCTTTTTATTTTGAACGTCCAGCAAGGAAATCGTAACAGTATCATCCTCATCTAAATCTTCAAAAGACTGAAGTTGCTCTACGAAACGCCAAACCTTTTTTACGAGGTCAGATTCCATGAAAAGAACAGGTACACCTCGCTCCGCTTCCGACAAGAGCATATACATATCAAAATCAATCTTGAGGAATATGTGTGCAGCGTCTTTTTTCTCAAGACGAATATAACTGGCCGTCATATCAATTCCGCTCTTCATACTTTTCAGAAGGGCTGGTCTACCAATCTTCAAGCCGCTCTTTTTAATTGAGCCCATAGAAATCAAAACCTTCCTTGGCTCATTATCATAACGGTGACCTGTCCAAATCTGCAGTTCTGAGTTGGATGCTTTTACCGCACCAAAAAAGATGTTGAGCTTACGAACCAATTCCCTGATTATTTTTCCGTTATCCTGTCCTAAAAATTCTTGAAAGCGAGTAACATCATCATCCATGATTTTCAGTAACTCTTCTCCATTTTTATTGAAGAAGTAGAACTGTCTTTTTCTCAGCTTAAATAATTCGTAGTTATCATAAGCTATGGCTTCGGCTGGAATCTCATATCCATCTACCCAACTATTATTTGGAATGTCATTAATCAGAATTCTCTCATCCCATGTTGGATGGGAAATGGTAACTGGGTCAAGTGCATTTCGAATTGCATCAAACAGGGCACCCTTCCCTGAGAACACAAGATTGACCAAGTTATACTGATTGCTTCCAGTTGTACGGCTAATTGCTTTACAACTTCTATTGCCAAAAATTAAATAGGCAATAAGGCTTTGCAACTCACGCACTGTTGCATGATATCCCTGCATAGATACTCTCTGCAAAATCACAAAGAGGCGTTCTTGGAATAATGCACTATTAAGCAGGCTGCAGTTTTTATGCACATCACAGCTTTCATTCAAAGGGCACGATGAACATTCTGTATAATGCGTGTCATCTGTCAGCTTTTCTATTGCTTTTTTCAGAATATCTGCAGTTAACACTTCTCTTTTGCTCAGATCAAAAACGACCAAATTTCTGTCATCAGTTACTTCATCATGAAAAATAACCGCATGACTCATCTGGAAATAAGCATCCTTGATAGGTTGAAAATCGGAATGTTTTTGATAAACCGAGTATAGAATAGCTGCATTAATTGCAATAACAAAAGGCGTGTTGCTTTCTCTTGCTGCTTTCCATTTTAAGTAGATTTCATCATTTGAAAGTGTACTCGCATCTAATTCAATACAAATTGGCTTTCCTGTGTTCTCCAATCTATTCTTCAGCAATCGGATAATATGTGTCTTGCCATCACCCGGATTGCCAGTAAGCACAATATCCTTGCCGCTAAGCGCAGCCTCCATGATGGCAGTATCCAGTTTAGTCTCGAGATGTATTACAGACAATAGATCAGATGCTATATGGTCAGCATAAGCACTGGAGCCTCTATAAAAATCTCGTACAAACTGAAGACCTGTTTTTGTTTCATCGTTTGTAGGCATGTGTGGCACCTCCTTAAGTTTAGAAAAACTCCATTCTTCGTCTTCATCTATCTGATTGCTTACAAGAAAGCCTTGTTTGTCAAATTCACGGATTCTCTGATAAATTGGCTCATAATTCAAACGACTTTTCAGCCACCGGTTTCTCCAAAAATCAACAATTTTTTGAGTCCCGGAAACATAGTCAGCCATATCCGTATAGTACCTCGGCTCTGACTCTCTTCCTAAAAGATAATCAAAGGTGTTTTCTGCCAAACATGCGCCGTATACGATTCTTGACATAGCGTGCTTAGAAAAGTCCTTCGAGTCCTCATTAGTTGATTCGAGTAATTCACGAATTGCCATTGTGAGAAGTCGCATTTTAGGACTTGCTCCTTCACCAAAAACATGGTTGATGCGATTGAAACCATCACTCGTTGCTTCAGTAAGACTCATCGTTGTTGCCTTACTTATGTGCATCGTTCCGAAGCCTATTGTCATTCCAAGCTTTTTCCAGATAATATCAAAATCTGTATCAAAGATTTTACCGGGTATTTTAAGACGGTTGTACTGACTGGAGCCAACATAATACAATGACGTAGTACCAACATATACAAGGTCTGCTGGTCTACAAACAGGTGCCCCTTTCAGTCTGCTGGCAATTTCACTTGCCTTATCAGCATATCGTTCTTTATAGTCATGGACAACCTGTGGAGAGGTAGCTAAAAGTGCTACAAGCTTACCCCCCAGAATCTCATTATATGGCGGAATCGCTCCACATACGTTCAATTCCATCATGCTTGAACCAATATGCTTTGTCTTTTGTGCAACCAAAGCACTTCTAATGGCAGAACTTCCTGTTTCGCTCTTGCAAAAATCTATCCAGATTTCATTAAAGTTTTCTGCATTAATTAAGTCTCTAATAGCTTTTTTTGCACTCAGAAGACGAGCAAGCTGCTCTGCGCGCTTTCTGCGATAAAGAGCCTTTTCGGTATCAATAGAAATACTACCCAATTCACTCTTTTCGACATCATCGATATCGCTTTCCACTTCATTTCGTAAAAGCTGCTGACGGTTTTGCTCTGCATTTGATGCCTCGTCTAATAGAAGTTGAATATCAGTATCAGTAGGATTTTCAACAACCATTTCAGTGCAGAGCTCTGAATAATCGATTCCGGAGATACCTTCCTCTAAGTAAACAAGCAGTTGTTTGAACTCTTCCTTTGCACAGTCATTGTCTACGGTGATAACTCTTTCAATAAAAGCCTTTTGATTCCATCCAATATAGTCGTCTCGGCATGTAATCTGTACGGCACAATTTTCAAGTGAAGCTATACCCATAACAGCATGCATCGGATGTGCTGCATCTCTGATTAAATACTGCATAGTTCTTCCCGGTGTTGTTTCAGCAGGAGTAGACCATGTCAAACGACAATAACGCCATATCTCCGATGTTTTAAGGCCCGTAAACTCATCTCTATCATTTTCCCTCACCAACTGCAAATATGGTTGAATGGCATCTTCAACCTCTATCTCTCCAGCATGCGCTCGTTCCATTCTCGCCGCCAATTCTTCACCATCAGCGATAAGTGTTGCAATACTCTGTTTATTTGCTCCCGGATTTTCCATACGGTTAATAAAATCAGTGTAGCCTACAAGTCTCTCATGGCGGCTTTCGCTCATCCAACTTCGGAGCAATGCTTTAACCTCTGGAGAGGTTGTGTCGTGAATATCGGCTCCGTTGAGAGTCGGTAGACTCATATATAAAACACCATCTCTATAGCACGCTTTCCAAGAAGCACGAATTAAATCTCGAAACAAAAACCACACAGCGCGGTACTTTTTGCGCTGTTCGATATTATACTGACAGTCATTCTCAACCCACTCAATCTCTCGCTCAGTTATCCTCGCAATAGCAAGCGTAGGAGTTTTTTCAGTAATCTCGGATGCAGCGTTATAAAATCGAACTCTAAATTCGCCTTCTAACCTCGGGCGAAAAGGAATCTCTCTATTTATCATTTATCGCCACCTCCTTATTGAAATCGTCAAGGAATCGATGAAATCAATTCCACATAAATTTATACTCTTCATTTTGCGTAACGCCTCTAATCATCTTCTCTGTCCTATAGAAATCAAACGCTTTCTTCAGATTCCTCATCTGGGATAAATTCCATAATATCGAAAACATTACATTTCAGCTCATTACATATTTTAGCCAAGACGTCTGTTGTGACATTTTCATCATTGGTATTTTTTTCAATGTCGAAGGTGTTTTTCCTCAAGTCTGATTTCTTCATTTTCTTGTCAATCAGTAATTTCCATAATTTATTGTAGCTCATCCTCATTTAATTCGTTCTCCTCTTTATTCCATGACCTGCTATATAGTTCACAGCCATCTGTCGACAGTCTAATACGAGCATTTCTTTCTAATCTTTCTCTCGTTTCAGGCCGACAATCACCCTGCTTATCGTAGGCGATAAAGGCCTGCTTATCAGTGCTATCATATATACGGATTATTCCATCCTCAACATCCTTCTCTAGGTTCTTAGCCAAAAGAGAATCATGTGCCAATACAGGAAGTGCAGTACATAACAATACGCCAAATCAAAAACAATCATGCCATTAAAATTTGAACCTGTGCCAGTGTCATCTGGCGTTTCAAATTTATAACTATAATGCTTATTAAAATGAATATGTGGCGGTTTCCTTGGTGTACTGAACAAGGAATCATTTATTGCTTTCATTTTTGTGTTAAGCTCATTCTCTATTTCACGAAGGATGTCCTCAATATTTCTTTTAAGAACTTCTTCAGTTTGGGCTTTCGCCGCCTGTAATTCCTTTAGAGTCAGGTATGCTTGGTTCTGGGTTTTCAACGCATCTATTTCACTTTTGGTGTCCACAAAAATCTTCAAGTGGAAATATTCTTTTGGTAAGTCTTTCAGAAAGATCTGCTCCGGCTCGCAATTGAGCTTGTTCATGTCATAAATCAAAATCTCGGTGAAATTGGAAATAACAATCCATTTTGCCTTTTGATCATATGGCAGATAATTGTTGTAGCGGAAATCCTGTCCATAAGGTGTCAGCTTTTCGCCGTCTGATTGCACAGCAGTACGTCCAAGCTTGACACGAGAGCCTTTTTGCTCAATTAAAATCTTTGTAGATGAAATATAACCGTTAATGTATTTCTGGTTTTTCTCAACGACAACAGGCTTTTCAAATTCAATGAACTTTGTCGGATCTTCCACACCAAGCTTAAAAGTTCTATCCAGAAACGTACTGTTTCCTGTTTATCATCACCCTTATCTTTCAAGTATTCCGCAAATTCTTTTACGTTTTTTTTCTGTAAGCGACATTTATATCCTCCTTTCGTTTTGATTTAATTCATTCTATTACAATCATTCAATGTAATTATAGCATATTTTGTCACAACTGACAATACTAAAACGGTTCATTTTCAACATAATTCTACTTGTCGAATCACCTCCGCCTCATCACCTCATTTTTATTTAAGAAAGAGTGTGTAGAATCTACATTAATAAAAACAACACAAAAAGCTATTTTCCGTATCGAACCCACAAAAAATTATACAACGAAAAAACCCGATACCACGCTGATAACGCAGTATCGGGAGTTTTGTAACCTTTGCGATTACGCATATTCAATTGGTGGAGGCGACGAGAGTCGAACTCGTGTCCGAAAATCTATCCGTACAACTTTCTACGAGTGTAGTTTACCTTTTAAAATTCCTTAAACTGACCGCCGATAAACAGGCTGTCAGTATCAGTAGTTCCTGATACATTCATACCGTCCGGAACAATACGGAAGAACGTTCACCACTAATCGATGCCCAAGCTTTTGCCGTGGTACTCAAAAGGAGGACAGTAGCAGACTTAGGCTGCTACCTGTAAGTTTCTTGTGCTTACAGTAATATTATTTCTAGCGTTTATATTTAAACGTGGTGCAATTTAAAGAGTGAACACCGTCTCTACTCGCTTATTGCAGTTCAAAATCCCCGTCGAAACCTTTACGCCCCCATTAATAATTATTTTTTACAGCCCTTTCAATCTGACGCTTAGCATCTTTCCTTGCGGCATCTTCACGCTTGTCATAAAGCTTTTTACCCTTGCATAATCCAAGCTGAACTTTAACGATTGAGCCTTTAAAATAAAGTGAAAGCGGAATCAAAGTAAGTCCGTCTTGTTTAATCTTACCGAAAAGACGGTTAATCTCTTTGCGGTGCATAAGCAATTTTCTGACTCTCATAGGATCACGGTTAAAAATGTTCCCTTTTTCATAAGGAGATATATGCATTCCTTTAATAAAAAGCTCGCCATTATCAATTGAACACCAACTGTCTTTCAGATTAACCTGTCCCAATCTCAGAGATTTTACCTCAGTTCCCATTAATTCAATTCCGGTTTCCATGCTTTCAAGTACGAAATATTCATGCCTTGCTTTTCTGTTTTCTGAAATAGTTTTAAAGTTTTCTGTTTTCAAGTGAATACCTCCGTTCTTTTGAAAGTACTTTATTATATAATATTTATTTGCATTTGTCAAGTGAATATTAAAATTTTTTATGATCTTTCTTTTATTTCCTTTTCATTTTTTTGTGACGTATTGCAAAATTATAAATTTTATGCTATAATAAGCGTAAACATTTAAAATATTTCAGTTAATACCGTACAAAAATTGTGCGAGGGTAAATAAGGAGTAGATTTACATGGGATTTAAAGATATGGAAAAAAGCAAGCTTGACGCCATGAAAAATCAGTGGGATGAAGAATATAAAAAATTTAAGGCAATGAAACTTAACCTAAATATGGCAAGGGGTAAGCCGTCTCCGGAACAGCTTGAACTAAGCATGGATATGCTTGATACTATTAACAGCCAAAGCAGTCTTATCGGTTTAAACGGTGATGACTATAGAAATTACGGTCTTCTTGACGGTATACCGGAAGCAAAAACGATTTTTTCAAAAATGCTCGGAATTTCTGAAGACGAGGTAATTGTCTGCGGAAATGCAAGCCTTAATATAATGTACGACATAATCTCTACATCGTTTCTCAAAGGAGTATGCGGGAACACACCATGGCATAAACAAGAAAAAGTCAAATTTTTGTGTCCTGTTCCTGGATACGACAGACATTTTTCAATTTGCGAAACATTTGGTATTGAAATGATCAATATTCCGACTTTTGAAACAGGTCCGGATATGGATTTAATTGAAAAATTAGTTTCTGAAGATGACGCAATAAAAGGCGTATGGTGTGTTCCGCAATACTCCAATCCCACGGGATATGTGTACAGTGATGAAACTGTAAAACGCTTTGCAGCTCTCAAGCCGAAGGCATCAGATTTCAGAATTTTCTGGGACAATGCTTATTGTATTCATCATCTTGTTGATTCTCCGAAAAAGCTTCTTAATATTATGGACGAATTAAAGAAAAACAATAATGAAGATATGGTTTATATATTCGGCTCAACGTCCAAAATCACTTTTGCCGGATCAGGCGTGGCGGTTTTAGGAACAAGCAGAAATAATATTTCCGAACTGACTAAAGTCATGACAATGAGAACTATCGGGTATGATAAAATAAATCAGCTCAGACACGCAAAATATTTCGGCAGCTATGAAGGTCTTCTTGAACATATGAACAAGCACAAAAAATTATTGGCTCCGAAGTTCAATGCCGTAACAGAAATATTGGAAAAAGAAATAGCGCCACTTGAAATCGGCAGCTGGACAAAACCGGAAGGCGGATACTTTATCTCTTTTGATTCACTCCCCGGCTGTGCAAAGAGAATCGTTGCACTGTGCAAAGACGCCGGAGTAACGCTTACCGGCGCCGGCGCCACTTATCCTTATGGCAAGGATCCTGAAGACAAAAATATCAGAATAGCTCCAACCTATCCGTCAGTTGACGAACTGAAAAAAGCTATGGAAATCTTTTGTCTTGCTGTTAAAATTGCAAGCGCTGAAAAAGTTTTATAAGTACTTTATAGGGTAATTATAATTAATTACCCTATTGCTTTTTGTTGGATTTCTACAAATAATGTATGTTTTTTTGAAAAAAATTCATATATTTATTGACTTTTATTAATCAATAAAGTATAATAAATTTATATAAATAAACGTAAGAGGAGGAATATAATATGATAAAAAAATTTAAAAAAATGCTATCATTACTAAGCGCAGCCGCAGTAACGGCTTCTGCATGTGTATTTACTGTTCCCGCAAACGCTGTGACTGCTCCGCTGTTTTACAGTGAATGCGAAGACCTGAAGCTTGCCGGAGATGCTCAAATTACAGATAATGTATATGGAGGATATAATACAGGTTTTTCCGGAAAAGGCTATGTATGGATTCAGGGTAACGGTAGTTTTTCATTTGAAGTTGACGCTCCTGAAGATGGAATGTATAATCTTGAGGTACGTTCATGGCAATATCTTGATGAAACAGGAAGAGTCCAGTCTTATAGCGTAAACGGCAATAAAGGTACATCATATTTAATGCCTCATTCAGATACTTTTACTGACTATTCGATGGGACTTATAAGGCTTAATAAAGGTACTAATGAAATTAAAATTCAATCCGGTGACAATGTAGGATATGGGTATGCACTTTATGATACAGTTACTGTTACAAAAGCAGTAATGCCTGAACTTAATATAAAACCTGTTCTTTCTGATCCTAACGCTACAAAAGAAACTCAAGGACTTATGAATTATCTCTGCGATATGTACGGAAAGCATATTATATCAGGTCAGCAGGAAATTTACGGAAACGGTCATACGGTAGATCAACCTGCCGGATACAGCGGCGATGACCTTTTAGGATATGAATCTGAATTTGAATGGATAAATAAAAATTTCGGAGTTTATCCTGCAATCAGAGGATTTGATATGATGAACTATAATCCTCTTTACGGCTGGGACGATGGAACAACCGAAAGAATTATTGAATGGGGAAACGAACGAAACGGTATTCCTACAGTTTGCTGGCATATCAATCTGCCAACTGATTTTGCAAACTATGAAATCGGAGAACCGGTTGACTGGTCAGCGGCAAGCTATAAGCCAAACAGTTCATTCAGTGTGGCAAATGCAACTATTGAGGGTACCAAAGAATATGAGTATGTAATGCTTACAATTGAAGCTCTTGCCGAACAGCTTCTCAAGGTTCAGGAAGCCGGAGTACCGATAATTTTCAGACCTTATCATGAAGCTGAAGGTAATCCAGGAATTGGAAACGCATGGTTCTGGTGGGGACAGGAAGGTCCTGAACCATACAAAGCTCTTTGGAAACAGCTCTATACAACCCTTACTGAAGAATACGGTCTTCACAATCTTATATGGGAATTCAACAGCTATACTTATTCTTCATCGCCTGAATGGTATCCCGGTGACGAATGGGTTGACATGGTAGGCTTTGACAAATATAATTGTATATATAACAGAACTGACGGTCTTTCCGATTGTCCTAATGAAGATGCTATTTCAGATACATTCTACAATCTTGTAAATCTTACAGATAACAAAAAACTTGTTGCAATGCCGGAAAACGATACAGTTCCAAGTCTTGAGAACATGCTTATCGAAAAAGCTCATTGGCTGTATTTCTGCATCTGGTACGATAACGGCTCGGATAATTTCCTTACCGGTAAAAATAAGAATAATTATGATACACTTAAAGAAATTTATCAAAGTGATTACTGTATTACATTAGACGAACTTCCCGACTGGAAAAATTATGAATATAAGGGTCCAGAGCCTGATATTGACTTCATTCCCGGCGATGTGAACGGTGATGAAAAGGTTAATGTATTTGATTCTATAGCACTAAAAAAATATATAGTTAATAGCTATATGATCGACAATGCACTTCAATATCCTGTCCTTGCACCAAGTCCTGCTGATACAAACGGTGACGGACTTGTTGAAATTGCCGATTTGGTACTTTTAAATCAATGGCTTGTGGGCATGGATGTAGATATAACATATTATGTCGCACCTCCTGAAACAGATGAATAAAATAAATTTCTGTTCCTAATGACATTCTTTCAACTGTTTTATTAACTAAAATACTTCTTTGTTTAAAATTAATTTCCTACCACTCCATATTACACCAACTCTCATATCTTTTATCGTATTTTCAGAAAGATTTCCCTTACCGTCTTTTTTACCTGTTGATTGAAACGCAAAACACAAAAAGACCATTTAAAGAGTAAAAAACTCCTTAAATGGTCTTTAATTATTGTATTCACATCGCTTATTTTATACTTTACATTGACAAAATATTCTGTTTTCTGTATCGGACAATAATCAAAATGTGGTTTTATTATATACATTTACTATAATCCCCTTAATAATTTTATATATTTAATTATATCACTTTCGCTATATTTTGTCAATAAACTACTTTTATTTACTATATTATACATCAAAAGCCCGGTTATTCACCGAGCTTCAATGCGTAGAAAAAATATTTTGTGCTTTCTTATAATATTTCAGCTTTCGCTGATATTTATATTATATCACATAATTTTTACATAGTCAACATTTTTTCACTTTGTTTTCACCATATAATATTAATTTATAATTTCTGCTTTAGGATTTTTATCCAATTGGCGTACAATATTTTTTAACTGTCTTTAAAAATTAATAATATGGTCTTAAGTACACCCTCAGCATAAGCTTTGGCAAGCTTTTGATAATTAGCTTTAATAAATTCTGCATCTGACCAGTTATCTACAAAACCGCCTTCAATAAGTACTGCCGGTGCGTGAGTTTCCCTTATTATCGTAAATCTGTCTAAACCATCGGCATTAATAAATGTTTTGCAGCCATTGCTGTACATTATCTTGGAAACCTCTGCATTTATATTTTCAGCAAGAGTTTTCGACATTCCGCCATACATAGAATGATAAATCTCAAATCCATGACCCCCCACCGCATTAAAATGAATATCAATTATAAGATCGGGATCATAATTATTGCATAATTCAAGTTTACTCTGCATAGTCGTGTCAATGTCAGCATCACGGCTTAGTATATAATCTATTCCTGCGGCTTTCAGGTATTCTTCGACAATTTTTGCGGTTTTGAGGGTATACTCTTTTTCGACTATATAACCGACAGCTCCGGGATCATAACCGCCGTGACCTACTCCGACAAATACTTTTATCGGTTTTAATATACCGTTTGCGCCGAAATTATAGTATTTGCCATTGATAATTTTAAAGCCCGTCTGCATTATACCGTCTTTTCCGAAATAATAAGTATTACTTCCTATCTTTAAAAATCCGACCGACATTATTCCGTTTGTATTAAAGTAATATTTATTTTTATTTATAGTTTGCCAGCCGGTTCTCATTTTACCGTCAGAGCTGAAATAATATTTATTTTTGTCAATAGACTGCCAGTCTGTTCTCATTTTACCGTCAGAACCGAAATAGTACTTATTTTTATTAATTGTCTGCCACCTATACAGCATCTTGCCGTTTGTATCAAAATAATACGTATTTCCGTTAATTTTAGTAAAGCCTGTTTGCATTATCCCTTTTTTATTAAAGTAATATTTGTTACCGTTTAATGTAAATAAACCTACTGCCATTTTGCCGTTTTCAGAAAAATAATATTTATTTTTATTTACAGTCTGCCAACCTGTTAGCATAAATCCCTCAGAATTAAAATAATATGTGTCATTTTTAACTGTTACAAAGCCCTCTGCCCATGTACCGTCATCATAATAGTACAGCGTTGAACCGTCGGCAAAGGATTGCAGTCCAGTTTGCAAAATACCGCTTTCATCAAATCTGTACGGATGATTATAAATATAATGCTCGCCTGTATATTTCCCGATTTCAGCATCTGTATAATAATATTTACCATGATAACTAATCCAGCCATAAACAGGTTCAGCTGTTTCCGTATCAAAATATACCCTCAGTCCATTTATAGACTGCCAGCCTGTATGTACTTTTCCAGACGGAGAAATAATGTAGCTTGTTCCGGCAATACCAATTGGAGTGTACCTATCATCACCCTTAATTACAATGCCGTTTTCATTGCAGTAATATATATACCCTTGATATTTTATAAAACCTGTATGCATGATTCCGGTATCCGTAAAAATATAGGTGTTATCATCTATATCCTGCATACCCGTAAGCTTACCATAATGTTCATCGTTATAATAAACATTTCCCATATAGGAAATCCATCCGTAAACAGGTTGATGAGTTTTATAATCAAAATATGTTCTGATTGAATTTACTGTCTGCCAACCAGTTTTAAGTGCACCGTTAGGAGCAAATAAATAGGACTTACCGTCTATTTCAACAATACCGCTTATGGGAACACCGTCATTATAATAGAACCATCTATTGTCTTTCAGCTGCCAACCATCCATATTTTCCTCTGGCAGAGTGGTTTCTGTTTTCGGATCTTCCAAAATGTCAGTCGATATGGTTGAATCAATGTCAACAGAAACTGTTGTCACATCTGATGCTTCAGATACGTCAGGTACAGTAGTTTCTTCAACAAATTGTTTCGTAGTTTTCTCTGTAATATCTGGTATTATATCAGGTTCATCAGCATAAACGCCAATACCAAGCAATCCGACACAAAACAGTCCGGCAGCAGCTGTTGTAATATATTTTATTAAATTCATTTTTATACCTCAATATACAATTTATAATCGCCTCATGATGATTTTATTTCTCATATACTTAATGCCACATAATATACAACTGATAATTTCCTCCGCCTAGTTCTTTCCATGTAACAGTAAGTTCTGTTGTTGATATTAATTGCATAGCTTCTAGTTCAGTCATATCATGGTGAGTTGTTAATGTACATTTAAACTCCTCCACCATCATATAAAGTTTGGTATAAGAATTTTTAACTAATTCTTCAGGAGTATTTCGTATATTTGCCGGAAGAATAGGATCGTTATGTTCCTTATAATATTCAATGTTTGGAATGTATTCAGCAGGAACATTCCAACCATAACCGTCCCATGGGTCTACCGTATCATCATATATAATCTTTGTTATTCCGTATTCTGCTGCTGCCTTATACTTTATGCAATCATTTACATACTTCTTTATTCCGCTGAATTTATTCAGGTCATAATTCTTCTTGTTTGGTTCTTTTAGCTTTACTGTGGTTTTTGTAGTTTCTGTTTTATTTTCATTCGGTGCTGTGGTGTGTTCTATTATACTTAACTTTGCTAAAAAACGTGCTATTTCTGCACAGTCCAGCGCTGTTACTTTTCCGTCTCCGTTGTAGTCTGCCGCCCATTTATTGAGGTCCGAACTTCTTCCCTCTGCAAGCTTTCTCGCTATTATTGCTGCGTCCAATGCGGATACTTTTCCATCGTCATTGACATCTCCGACTGTTATTACAATATTTCCATGTTCATCTGTTCGTTTGGTTATCTCCGGAGTTGTAACCACTGATACCGTTGTTTCAGCCGATGTGCTTACCTGACTTACTGTTGTTATTGCTGGTTCACTGGTTGTAACTTGAGATACTGATGTTTCAATCTGACTTACTTGTGTTTCTTCTGGAGTTGTCATTTCTGTCTGACTAACTGTTGTTACCGCATCTTCACTTGTTGTAACAGCTGTAGTTACTGTCGGTGTTGTTACTTCCGGTTCTGCATCTATAGCAGAAAAGTTATATTCATACTTTTCCGCATATTCCTGTGCAGTAGAGTTTTCATAACCGTATATCGTTCCTGTAAACTGATACATTGTAAGATATGAATCATATATTTCACATTCAGGATTCAATATTGTGATACTTTCCGCTGCAGTGCAGCTGTTAAATGCATTTTCGCATATATATTTTACACTTTCCGGTATTTCTATGTTCTTCAGATTTTCACAGAACATAAATGCACACTCTCCAATTGTTTCCAGACTGTCGGGAAGTTTTATGCTTGTTATCTGACTTTCGAAAAATACATACGGTAAAATCTCTGTAACTGGCAGACCGTCAATCTTATCAGGAATTATAACACTTTCAGCTGTAACATATGTTTTATCATACAATATTGTTATAGAATCCTCAACTCCGTCACCGTTGCTGTCAGTTTTTTCATAGCTTATGCTTACAGGAATATATGTTTCGTATGCGTTTATTACTGAAGTTCCGAACATCAATGTTATCAATGCAGTTAATATAAAAGTTTTTAATTTTTTCATAATCAAACCCTCCATATATTTTCATTTCTTTATATATATTATATCATATATGTTTTGCTTTGTCAATATAAACCATACATTTTTTACCATTTATTTTCTGTACTTTATTATACTCTCTGCTGTTTCCTTTATCAGATGGTCACAAGGAAATTCCATTTCTTCATTAATATATTCTGAGCATTCATTTAATGTAAATTCCATTATATCAATCGGTGTTGCTTCTGGATCTTCTTCAGCTAAATATTCAAGATATACATCGTACCCTTCTATTTCATCTTTAATAAAATGTGTCCACCTTTCCGAAAATCTTTCAATTGCAGATGATTCAACTTCCCTGTCCTTCCATTTTATAGTCTTGTATTTATCCATGTTAGCTTCATCTTCGGTTTTCTCTCGGTTAAAAGACACCATATCTTCAAGCATTTCTGATAAATATTCCTCTAAGGATAAATCCAGTTCATATGCTTCCTGTTTCAGGATCGCTAATTTATCCGGATCAAATTCAAGCCAAAAACAATCTGTCATTATCTTTTTCCTTTCTCATTCGCCATTGGCGAATTTTTTATTATTATACTATTTATTACCATAAACTGTCAAGTTTATAAATTTATTCTTCAAGCATCGGAGGATTAAAATAATTTTCTAATGCTTTTTCAATTATCATCAATACTTTTTCCGGTTCAGTATCTTCATCAAAATACTTTAAATAAAATTCAGAAGGCAGCTTTAAAGACTTCATTTCTGATTTTTTTGCTTTATAGTCCCCTATAAGCAATTCCGTCATTTTGCTTTTTGATAATTTTTCGCAATTTTTATACGCTTCTCTTAGCTGTTTGGCTTTCCTGATATCCATCTTTATAAGCATTCCGTTATCAGGACTTTTTATAATACTGTATAAAAGCTTTTGTCCCTCTTCCGGAATATATGAAATCTCCACTGCTGCTCTGACTGCAAGCTGCTTTGAATCTACCCACGGTTTAAGTTCCGGTATAAGCTTGTCAACTCTCAGCAGACGTGCTACCGAATCCTTTTTCATACCGTATTCCTCTCCAGTTACTTCTAGCTTGCTTTTGGATGGCTCATTACCATCCAGCCTTTCTAATTCCTCATTTATGGCACGACTCTTTTCCACGCTGAACATTTTTGAGTGCCGCATTGCCAATACTGCCGCCTGTTCTGATATTTTCAAATCGTCAAATCCACGCTGTCTGAGATTTGTTTCTATCATGTACATCTCTGCTTCGTCATCTGATAGACGTTCTTTGATCACTGCCGGAACTGTTTCAAGTCCTGCAAGTTTTGCTGCATTTGTACGGTTATGACCGGAGAGAATCTCATAATTCTCTCCATAAGGCTGTACTATTATAGGAATCAGTATACCGTTTTTCTTAACGCTTTCAATCATATCCTCCAGTCGTTCTCCAGAGTACAATTGAAACTTATGGTCATGATAAGGAACCAAACTGCTTATCGGAATATTTTTTATCTGATTTTCCTGTGACATCATTGTGCCGATATCAAATGTTGCAAGCATTTTAACACCTCGTCATAATTTCTTCTGCAAGCGCCTTGTATTCTTCTCCAAGCTTGCTTTTGTTAAGGCACAAGCTTCTGTTTCTTTCCGAACTGTTTGCGGCTTCTACAGATTTATGTATTGCAGTTTTATACAAAAGGTCTTTATAGTTTGTGTCAAGCATTTCAAGGGTATTTCTGCTCATTTTTGTATTTTCTGCCATTGTAGCAATTATTCCGGAAACTTCAAGATTTTTATTGATTGTCTCCTTAACCTGTTCACAAATGTTGATAAGACTTCCCAGTCCTTCATATGCAAACTTTTGAGTTTGGACGGGAATAATAACATTATTCGATGCAGTCAAGGCATTGACTAACAAAATTCCCAATGATGGCAGACAGTCTATAAGTACATAATCATAGTCGGTCAGATTTTCATTTGTAAGGATACGCTTCATAACTGTTTCTCTGGACAGTGCATTTATTAGGTAACTTTCAGCATTTGCAAGGTTGATATCTGAGGGAATATAACTAATTCTGTTTGCTTCTGATACTCTTATACAGCTCTCAAAATCTTCCTTACTGACTTTCATTCCCTTTGCAATACTCAGCATCATGTGACTGATCGTAGGATCACCGTCACCCTCAAATCCAAGATAGCTTGAAAGATTTGCTTGAGGATCGAGGTCTATAAGCAAAACCTTAAACCCCTTTAACGCAAGCGCTGTACCCAGATTCAGCGTTGTGGTAGTTTTTCCTACTCCTCCTTTTTGGTTTGCTATTGATATTATTTTACTCATGATTTTTGTCCTTTCTCTAATTCGCCATTGGCGAATTAATTTATAATTTTTAAGTCATATTTGCACTTAAGTCCATATTCGTGCATATAATCGTATATGTTAATAAGCAATCCTTCATCAAGACTTTCTTTTTCATCTATATCGGAAACCTTAAAATAAAACTTATCAAACGTTAGAGGATTTTTATTTTCGCTATTATTTAATTCAATCATAACCCTTACTTCATAAACGTCCATCTGCTGTTTTTCAAAAGAATGATGATGTACTTCAAATACTAGTCTTTTAATACTTTCAATATGCTTATTAACAAATTTACTTTGCGGTGTGATTTTATCCATACTTGAATTTAGTGCATTCATACTGTTACAAAAAGATAAACAATCTTCATAATTCGGACATTTTCGTATATACTCGTATTCTCTGCTCAGTAATTCATGTTCTAACTGGTCAAATGTGCTTTCATTGTAAGCATTTATATATTCCCATACATGATTCATTTTCTTTCCTCCATTCAGTTCGCCATTGGCGAATTTGTCTTTTGCGTTTTTCCATATTTAAATTATAACATATAGCCGTGTATATGTCAATACTTTTTTACAAAAATGTTTAACAAACTTTTACAGTAATTTTTGTGCAATATATTATATAGACGTGTATACAATATTTATGGTATAATGTTTAAAAGGCGGTGGATAAAATGTATAATGAAAAATCTAAAGAACGTACAATGAGGTATATGAAAGAAAAACGTGAAAAACTTACTTTAAATTTTCCTTTAGGATATAAAGATAAATATAAACAATTTGCTGATTCTCAAGGAATAAGTTTAACATCTCTTATTATAGAACTAATTGATAAAGAAATAGAAAAACAAGGCTTTAAATATACTGAAGAAAAAAAGTAACTTTCTCTTTCCCCAGAAGCTATTCGCCAATAGCGAATTTTAAACTTGACATTTTCAGCAGATGTGGTATAATATATATGAAAAAGGTGACTGCGATAAGCGGTTCTCCCTAGATTTTGGATATTAAAGAAATATCGCCGATCTGGCAGGAGGGGCGGTATTTCTTTTATTTAAAAGAAATTATTTCTTGTTATTATGAAAAATCATATAACAAAGAGTGATAGTATTGAGTATTACACTAGTGAACATTAATAGTTCTTCATATGTAACCATAGCTATCACCTCCCTTACGGGAGAAACCGCCTACCGTTATGCAGTCACCATACATTGATTATAGCATATACGGTCATATTTTGTCAATTATGGAAGCCCTTTACAGGCTTCTTTTTTTATTCGCCATTGGCGAATTTTTTTGAAGGGGACAGTGTTTTTCTTTAATAATTATTCTTTTCAATTTCTTTTTTTATAAGTTCTATACTTATGTCAATTCCATCATTATATTTATTTATCCAATAGCCCTTAATTTCACACAAAAGAGTTGCTAAAATATTCGTGATTAGAAATGGAGTTAATATAATGCTTAAAATAATTTCTCCAACTTGTTTATATGTGTAACTCAAACCGTACATCATATATGGTTCAATATCTCGGTCTGGAAGACATAGGATTATAAGATCTTTAAAATAAACTAAAATCCCGAAAAATGTAGCTAAAATCAAATTAGTAATTCTTGCAACTTCATTATTAACTATAAGACTTAAAATTAACCATGTAATAAGAGTAGAAAATATTATTATCATAGTATCCATTGTACTATTAATGTTTTGAAGGCTTACTTCTAATATTTCTCTAGATGCAAACATTATGGAAAAAGATAAAAAAAACTCAATAAAAAATCCATACTTTAAAAATCCTCTTAATGATGTAAATGTGGTATTTATAATACTTAAACCATTAATAAGAAGATAAATACATGAAATGAATAAAAAGCAATATGTTAAAAATATGCTTCTTGTAAATGCAATAAGGAAAATAAATATAGCCATTATTATGTTTAAATAATTAATAATTTCTTTTATAATATACAATCTTTTATATAAGTAAATATGTACTTTAAGCTGACAGTCAAAACATTTTTTTAAAAAAATCACTATTAATCACCCTATAACAAACAAATTATTAGAATGAATGGAATTAATAAATAGAATATTTTTTTTGAATCTGATATTATTTTTACAATATTTAAATAAATAAGGAAAAATGTAGTTGTCAATTTTATATAAATAGCATTATATAAAACACAACTATTAAATATTATTATTAAACCTTCAAACAGCACAATATACATGTCATACTGAGTTTTTATTTTTTTCATTTCAGCAATACTTTTACGATGATTATAAATACGTAAAATACAGTATATAGTCGATATGATAAAAATAACTGTCATTATTGTAAAAATATAATGTGTGTTTATAATTCCATTTGTAAACATTCTTGCACCTCCATTATATAGCAATATTATAAATTTGTCAATTTTTGTGATTTTTTATAATTCTGCGATAAATTCTGCAAATAACAAATCAACACCAGACATCTCAGCCAAACAAATACATCTCCAATATAATAATATCATAAGAATAATTAATAATATATTTTTTATAATATCTAATATTGCTATGGTATTTACGGAATAATCCCCCAATTTAATTTCAACCATAAAAATATACATCAAAGAAAATGCAAATATTATTGTCATTGCTAAAAAGTTATTGCTTAATATTAAAGATGTAGGAGTAAATAATATAAAAGTGTGTTTATTGAAATCTTTATAGCCAGAATAGTCACGTTTACTTCTTTTACGTCTATATAAATATAGAATACTAAAAATGACAAAAAAGCAATATATAACGCTTATTATAAGCATTTTTATCTCCTTTAATTTTCTTTATTTTTACTTGCATGATTTTTTAACCATATAAAAATTTTATCATATATTTTTATCAAAATTATAATCCAAATATCTACGCACCCTGATACCAGTAATATTTTAAATATCTCTTTTTCGCCATTGGCGAATTTTATAAATTAAAACGGTTCTTCATCTGTCAGCATTTCATATTCTGAAAGTTCTTCCGGAAGATCCTGCTGCACAGGTGAAGCTGTAGACTTAATCGGTTTATCCCCTCCAAAGTAAACATGATTTGCTTCAACCTGCATTCCGTAATGTTTTATGTTTTCCTTTTCGTAATTATTGTTTTTCAATCTTCCCTGTACAATTATAAACTTTCCTTTGGTGAAATTACGTGATACAAATTCTGCTGTTTGTCTCCATGCTATCACTGAAATAAATTGTGCTGCTCTCTTTCCGTTCTTGTCCGGAATATCTTCCTCTACTGCTACCGTAAATTTGCACACTGAAATATTATTCGGCGTCTGTCCTAAATCCGGATCGGCAGTCAGACGTCCCATTATTGTTACTGTATTAAGCATTTTTATTTCCTCCTGCTATTATTTTTCTGTCTGCTTGTCCGGATGATTTCATCAAAGCCATTGTAAATGTACCGAAAACTCCTCCGGCAAATATACCTATTATAAATCCTAACATCTTTATTCACTTCTTTCTCTGATTTTTTCTGTACCTTTAAAGTGAGAATCGCACACTGCTTTTATTACCTGATATGTTTTCTCAGACTGCAATCCAGCACGATATTCTATTTCATCACAAAACAAAATTATAAGATTACACAAATCCATTATTATATCTTTGATTTCTCCATCTAGTTTAAGTTGTATTTGCTCATTACCAATTTTAGTACTTAACATTTTACTTTCCTTTCCAATTCGCCAATGGCGAATTTTTAATTTTCTGAAGAAGCCTTATAAATTATTCCTGTAAGTTCCTGAAACAAAATAGTTAATGATATGATTCTTTGGTGTATACAAGTCCATTTATCATTTATCCGTTCCATAACATACTCTTGGAAGTTCTGATTATTCAATATATCATACAAATCATGCACACAGTTAAATTTAATTTTATTTACTTGAACATATTTTAATAAGTATTTCAAAATTAACTTATCAAACTGATTATCAAAACTATTTTGTGAATTCTCATTAATCAGCCTAATCTCATCAATACTATTCTCTACAGTCAAAATAGCTACATCAAATGTTTCTTCATTTAACAGCATTTCTTTTATGTATTTTTTGGGATTAAAGCTTGAATGTTTGTTAATTACCTTATCGTTAACAACTTGATAACAATTATTATAATCAACTTCACATAATGTATAACCTATACCTTGATTTTCAGCACCGTTATTAAGTAGATCCCTTGTAAAATCCACAATATTATCCTTTATCTCATCTTCACTGCTAAAGCCTGACTCTCTCACATCAACATCAATTACAATATTTATTCTCATTTTTTATTCCTCCCATTTTTTGGTTTATATTCTTTGAATTCACATTTGCCATTTCGTTTACGGCAATGATATTCAAGATCGTTTGTTTTCAATGTGTAACAATACCGACATTTCAAACATTTTTGTAACCAATCCGGTAATTCTTCCATTATTCTAAACTGCCTCCACTAATTCTATAATCTTATTATTTTTAATAAAGTGTGATTTCATTGATCTGACTGACTTCCAATAGGGTTCATACCAATCATAAGAATATTCTTTCAGAATTTTCTCTCTAAAATCTTTTTTCTCACGCTTCAGACGTTTTTTCTGCTTGGAATCCAGTAAAGAACTGGTATGCTTCTGATAAAATTTGCGGCGAATCTCACAGTCCTGACTAATCCATTCACCTTTAATTTTTCCATCAACATATACTGCAAGACAATAATGCAGCGGCTTTTCCACAACGCACATTATTGTTATATCATAACCGTCTATTTTAAATTCAACTCTGCCGTATGGACTTGATAAAGCATCCTCAACCATCTTCCAATCTTCAGGTGTCATTTTTTGTCCTTTCCATTCGCCATTGGCGAATTATTTTTATTCAGTAGATTTTTCTTCATATTCTTCTTTAGAAATAACAGATACATCATCTATTTGAACACTGAGTAACTCTGCCATTTTTTCTATTTCTTTATCCAAAAACTTAGCGATAGATTTTTCACTCAAGTCAATTTTATCAATGTTGTCTTTAATTGTATATCCGACTTCTGAATAACCTATAGAATTAATACCTCCATACAATTCCGCATTACGTATTTCAAAATATACTGTAATTTTCATATCCTGTTTACTTTCTTCGGTACATATCATGTTTTTAATCATTTGAAACCTCCTTTAAGCTTGATTTATCAATGAAATTTTTACAGCTTTTTATATCATTTTCATCATTACCAGTAATATAACAAACTTTTTTATGTATACAATTTGAACATTTACGTTTAGTTGATTTATATTTCATTCGCCATTTATTAACTATTTTGATTGCACCTGCAATAAGAAAAAATAAACCTTCAGAAATATAATCAATTAAACATTGTTGATGAAGAAAGTCAATATTTTCTTTAGATGAAACTATAAAGCTGAACATATAAAATACAAACGCTAACATTCCATATACAATTCCCATATTACAGAATGCAAAAATTGATAATGAGTAATCTTCTGTTTCCATAAATTTTTTTAAATTTCTATAAAATAAATAACAATTAGCTAATAACCCTACTATGCTTATAAAGCATAGTGTTAAATCAATTATTTCAGATTTCGCCATTTTTTACCTCCTCTATTTACGAATTTTAGGTTTATACATATAATCTGTACACTCCTTCATACTTTCCTGTATTTTCTCTTTACGCCGTCTGCGGATACTGTTGTAAATAATGTGCTTCACACAATTGTCATGACACGCCGGATATCTTGCTGCACAGTTCCGGCATGGATTCTCAATCATAATTTATCGCTTCCCTTCAATTCGCCATTGACGAATTATTCATGTTCCAGTTTTCTAAAACCATTATTTTCAAGCCTTTTAAGTGAATTCGGATAATTAATATAAAACTTAATACCGCAAATACGTCCCTTTTCATTACGGCAAGGCTCGGAGCTTATGTATCCTGACTGTTTAAGCTTATTAAGATGATTTGTATACATGTCTGTGCCCATCTTCAAGTCGTTCAGTACTTTTGAACGACTTATTACAAACTCTGATTTACCCTTCGCACATCTGCATAAGTACAAAAATATAGTTTTTGAAGCTGCTGTCAGACTTGAATCTTCCAATATTTCAGCATTTATTGCATTGTATCCTCCGGTTCGATGTATCTCCGGAAGTACTTCATGGGTAATCCATCGGCGAAAAGCTTTGGCTTCAGGCTTATCACTTCGGAGAATTACTGAATATAACCCGCTTTCGTTGACTATTGTTGCATTTTGTTTACCTCCAAGGGTATGAATTGAAGTCATACCCTTTTCATCTAAATCAAGTCTATCCGCAACTTTTGATGGTGTTGATAAGTCTAATACCTTACATATATCACTCAACACCCACCACGTTTCACCGTTACTTTCAATCATTCTGATCGGTAAATTTTCATATAAAAATTCTTGTACATTATTCATTTTTATTTCCTTTCATTTTAAATTAACATCATATTTCTGTATAATAGAATCCTTCGGAAGATACATTTTTACATCCCAAGAATATGTAATATTCATATACGGCTGTTCATTAGCTTCAAGATTATCATAAATTGTCACATCATCATAATAGTATTTTTGCAGTTTTTTACCGCCGTCATCTGTTGCCTGATAAACAAAATAATACTGTTCATCCTTATAATTTCCACACCCAAGAACAAAATTTCCCTTGCCGTTGGCTTCTAAATCAACAGAATATATTTCTACAATTTCCTTGTCATTAACCGTTTTAATAACTAATTTATCTATACAAAAACATAATAAAACTACAAATAATATTCCTGTTAAAATTCCTATGATTGTACCAATAACATCTATTAATATTTTTCCGCCTGTCATTATCAAATCCTCCTATAGTAACACGAAAATTTCACTAAAAAATATTTATAAAACTTACAATATAAACCCACATTCCAAACGAAAAAGCACTCAATCCGATATAAATACTATAAAACCCAAAAGGACTCTGACGTATACAATAATCACACGTATTCTCTGATTTATCAAAATACTCTGCTTTTATGCATCCCTTGCACTTCCATTTTTTTCTGTCTTTTTCATTTTTATTATCCATAGAATTTTGTTTATTTTTTCTGTAGCAAAACAAAAGATATACAGCCAATATCGGCAGTAAACTTAATAATATCAGTAATATTATTCTAAAGTTGAATGATAAATTTTCTGTAATCAAAATATCGTATATCTTTCGAGAAAAAATATAACCTACCAATCCGAAAAAAAACGCCATCAATACATTACTTGCAAATGCATCACTATCATTTTTTTCTTTATAATACTCATCAATTTCATCATGCGGTTTTTCATAAACATAATCGACTATTTCCGGTGAATTCTTTTTCTTTATTCCAACAGTTTCTGAAATTTTTTCCGCACACTCATCACAAATACATTTATCTAAATACCATATTCTTTTTTCTGTATTTTTTCCGCATAATGTACAAGGTATTCTCTTATTTTCCTCCATAATTTCTCTCCTTAAATTTGAATATCTTCCTTATTTTTCTGTTCTTGTTCTTGCTGTAATTTCTGCACATTTTCCAGTTTATTTTCCGGTTCGTCTAAAAGCATTTTTGCTAGATTATTTTTCAAAACATCATACTCTTTCAGCTTCTTATCTATGGATTTATTTCCAGAAATAAGCTTATTTTTTTCTTCCTCCAATGACTTAATATCTGCCGCAAGCTTTCCTGCATTGGGAAGCTCTCTGGTCTTTTCTGTTTTCTTTAATTCCTCTACCGCTTCCTGAAATAAAAGCAATTCATCTTCATGATTTCGGAAATATCTGTCCTGAAAAACTGCCTTTTTATACGCCTCATTTATCGGCTTGTATTTACGGTAAATTTTCAGATATTTAAGTCGGTATTTATTAAAATTTATCTTCTTTGTAAGGCTTTGGATATTCTCCTCATTTTGTAATTTTTCATCTGTCAGACTGTCATATTTATTCAAAAAATCCTCTGCGTCTTTGAAACCGTATTCGTGCAGAACGCTTATGGTTTTAAACCCGATTTTAAGATTTTGCATTCTTGCCCAACGGTTAAGTCCGCCTGCACTGAAACGCTCGTCAGACAAGTCAAAAAATTCTTTCAGTCGATTATCCTGATTCATAAATCTTCTTGTTCTTGCTTCGGATTTTGTTTCATTTCTTCTCTCAACTGCTCTGTCAATTCTCTTGTTTAACTGCTTTTCTTCATAGTACCAACCGAGATTTTGAGAATAAATAAAATACTTTTGTCCCGGCATTTTAAATCCTAAACATTTGCCGGATTTCTTTTTATAATCCTGATACTTTACTTCAATATTTTTTGCACGAAGTTTACTAAGAAAATCTTCAAAATTATCAGACTGCTTTATAGTTTCATCAATAATATTTTTCAGCTGCTGCTTCCATGAAATTCCAGCTTTATTTTGTTCCCATTCATAATGAGACATGCCTTTTCCCTTATCGGTTTGAATTACTGATAAACCTCTTTCAGCACAAATTCTGTCACTAATTTGTCTCATTCCTCTCCATGCAGGAAATTCTTTTCTGTTATGTTCTTTTGAAAAAGATTTTCCATTAATTCTATTTACAGAATTAATAATTATGTGATTGTGAATGATACCAGTGTCAACATGAGTGGTTATAATAAATTCATACTCGTCTTTTAAAAATTCTTTCATGGTTTGCATACCAATTTCATGTGCTTGTTCAGGAGTAACTTCTCCTTTTTTGAATGACTGATATGAATGGTAGGCAAGATTTTTCATGTTGTCATTCATTTCTTTTCTGGTAAATTCAAATTCATATTCAGCTGTATTATATTGACAATTTACAGAAGAAATATATTTTCCATTTCCGGTCTTTTCAAACTTGCAAATGTAGTTTATTGATTTTCCAAGTGTAACCTTGATTGGATGAATGTTAGTATATGCCATACCTCATTTACCTTTCTTTGAATATCCTCCATATCGGACTGATAAATCGAATTTGTTTCATTGATTCTTTTAGCGATTTGATTGATATTAACTCCGATTTTACGCAGGTTATAGTTAATGTCTTTAAGTCCGGAATAGTCATGAATTTCTATTTTTCCATCTATTGCAGCCTTTCGTAAATATGCACTTAAATTCTTAATTTTTGCTATCTTCATTTTCTCAAAAATAAATGCTTTTTCTTCTTCTGAAACATAAAATTTTAGTAAACAATTTCGTTTTCTTTGCTTAGTCATTTTATTGTCCTTTCTTGACTTTTTTCAAAAAAGTCTAACGGGGTTTGGGGTCTCCCAAAAGATAAATTTTGATAAAAATCAGTCTCGCTGATTTTTTCAAAATTTGCCGAGTGTGTCCACACCGGCGTTGCTTGCTACCCA